>Ga0335083_10000397_pt1 | contig 67637 bp, 46 predicted proteins | sample Lox_Sample_42_FD_206716 | JGI IMG/M metagenome (GOLD analysis project Ga0335083, IMG submission 206716) | Soil microbial communities from Loxahatchee National Wildlife Refuge, Florida, United States - Lox_Sample_4.2 | ecosystem: Environmental > Terrestrial > Soil > Wetlands | place: USA...
CGCGAGCTACAGGCAGGAGTCCGACTTCGGCCATCGTCCCTCCTGCCTCACTAGAAAACACCTCGGGCCCCGACTTGTCGACTCCTCGAAACATACTCTGTGCCTAGGATGTCAACAGAGCCATCCGCACTTATGAAGATTGCGCTCGCAACCCCTTTAGAATCCGCAGATACAAAAAAGTGGGGGGCCCGTGGATAACTTCTCGTCACACACCTGCGCGGTGCTCCATCGGCGACTTGCCCTGGGGAGTCAAAACCCAATCGTTGAGACGGCCTTTTGACCTTCGTACGAACACCTTGCTTTTTCCCGGCTGAACCTAAAAACTAGGGCGGGCAAAAGCGAGTAGCACGGGCTCCCGCCTGTGTTCTTTCTCTGCCGGGTGCGGAGCGTTCATCGTGGATAAGCGTGTCACTAATGCCGACGCTGCCATAGCCAACCTGCAAGACGGCGCCACTATCCTCATGGGCGGCTTCGGTCTTTGTGGGATCCCGGAAAATCTCATCGCCGCAGTCCGCCGCAAGGGAACGAAAACCCTCACCATCGTTAGCAACAATGCAGGCGTCGACGACTTCGGCATCGGCTTGCTCCTGCAAAATCGCCAGGTCAAAAAAATGATCTCGACCTACGTCGGCGAAAACAAACTCTTCGAGAAGTTGGTCTTGAGCGGCGAACTGCAAGTCGAGCTGAATCCGCAAGGCACTCTTGCCGAACGCCTCCGCGCTGGAGGCGCTGGCATTCCCGCCTTCTACACGCCGACTGGCTATGGCACCATGGTCGCCGAAGGCAAGGAAACCCGCGATTTCGACGGTCGCCAGTACGTTCTCGAAAGCGCGCTTCGCGGCAACTTCGCATTCATCAAAGCATGGAGAGGCGACCGCTGGGGTAATCTTATCTATCGCAAGACGGCCCGCAACTTCAATCCTATGATGGCCACCGCCGCCGATTACGTCATCGCCGAAGTCGAAGAATTAGTCGATCTGGGCCAGCTCGATCCAAACCAGGTTCACACCCCCGGCATCTTCGTCAACGCCATCTTGCAAGGCCCAAGCTACGAAAAGCGCATCGAGCGCCGCACCATCAGAAGGCAATGAATCGTAGAGCACGTCGATGGAAATACACCAAATTCACACTAGATCGCAACTGAGCATCGCTGCTTCTTGGCTTGCAACAGGAGTTGTAGCATTTCTATGCAGCGTACTTGGATTGCTCTCGGCCCACCTCATCGAGCCTTTTGCCGCAATGTTCCAAGCGCTCGCAGTTGATCTACCAATGCCGACCCGATTTTTGATCGCTACTCAGCGGTGGTTTCTCCCCTTTTTGTTCACCACTCTGGTTGTGTTTGGGATCCTAAAGGAATTCGTGGTCGGCGAACTCAGGCGTAGAATTCTGCTGACCGCAAGCGTCTTTCTTGGGACGATCATTACAGTAGCTGTTGTGGTTTTCATACTTTATCTGCCCGCGTTGACTCTGGCTGCAAAAGCGGTCAAAACCAAGTAGTCCTGAGGCGGACGAATGCCATTGACCGATGACCAAAAACGCGAACGCATCGCCCGCCGTATCGCGTTGGAATTGCGCGACGGCTACTACGTCAATCTTGGCATCGGCATGCCGACGGCGATCGCGAACCACGTGCCCAAAGGCATGGACGTTATTTTGCAATCGGAAAACGGCATGCTCGGCGTTGGGCCGTATCCGCTTGAATCAGAGGTCGATCCCGATCTCATCAACGCTGGCAAAGAAACCGTCACCGAACTGCCAGGCACAGCGTATTTTTCTTCCGCCGATTCCTTCGCCATGATTCGCGGTGGCCACGTCGACCTCACCGTTCTCGGTGCTCTGCAAGTCGACGAAAAAGGAACTCTCGCCAACTGGGCCATCCCCGGCAAGATGCTCAAAGGCATGGGCGGCGCGATGGACCTCGTCGCCGGAGCCAAGCGCGTCTTCATCGCCATGGAGCACGCCACGCGCGACAACAAGCCCAAAATCCTGAAAAAATGCACTCTTCCGCTCACGGGCGTCGAAGTCGTCGATCACATCGTCACCGAACTCGCCTTCATCGACGTCACGCCGGACGGCCTCGTCCTCCGCGAACTCGCTCCCGATGCGACACTCGAGCAGGTGCAGTCGTTGACGGAACCAAAATTGTTGGTTCCAGCAAGCGGTCCAAAACCAATGCCCGTCTGAATGGAGGCAAACTTCTCCGCCTCCTCTGTGGTCTCTTAGTCCTCTGTATAAATGTATTTTCTTGCGAAGTTTCTTACGACGAGGGAGAACCGCTCAAGTTCCTCGCCGTCCCGAACGAGTAGTGAAACGCCGAAAAGATGCTGATAAACGTAACGCCATAAATCAGCAGATGAATGATTTTTGCGAGATGGAAGTTCGGATAAGCCGCGGAAAAAACCACGGTAAACACCAGAATGATCTGAAATGCGGTAGTCAGTTTGCCGAAGATGCTAGGCGGGAAGGGTCGGTAGCCCGAAATCAGCAGAATCACGACCGCCACGACCAGGATCAAAATGTCGCGGCTGAAAACGATGATCGTCAGCCACCACGCAATTTTTTTCTTGAACGCCAGAATAATGAACGAAGAAGAAAGCAGCAGCTTATCCGCGATGGGATCGAGATAAGCGCCAAGCGAAGACTTCTGATTCAGGCTCCGCGCCAGCAACCCGTCAATGCCGTCGGAAAGCCCAGCCACAACCAGCACCAGCAGCGCCCATTTGTAACTCTCATACGAAATAAGAATGAGAAAAAACGGCAGGAAGCCGAGCCGCAGCAAGGTGATTTGATTGGGAACCGTCCAGATGCGGCCTTTCATTGCCATTGAGGATAGCGCAGTTCAGCTGGGCCTTTTCATGGAAATTGAGCGCTGGGAATGGCGTTAGGCAAACTGCGAAAGATAGTCTGTTAGTGTCCGGCCGATCTTTCGCGCGAAGAGCTCGTTCATCGAAGGGATTGAACCGCTTGGCTCATCAAGAGAGACGCGCTCGACGCGATTCATCGGGAAAAATACCGTGGGAAAGCCGATGCGTTCGCCGTCGGGCTCATTAATTTGCCGCACGAAATGGTCAAACGAGTTCAGGTCGATCCCGCGCAGCGTCACGCCCGAAGTATTAATGTCCAACAGTTCGCCCCAAACTTTCTCTTTGGGCGAGTGCAAACTCACCACGACGATGGAATGAGGGTCCACGGCTGGAGCTCCGTTCCTACAGTAGAGTAACGCACTTCTTTCCGCCGCGGGATAGGATTGTGCGGAATCGCCAGGCAAAGGTTCGCGGTAGTGCATAATCATCAGTACAAAACTCGCGACAATGGCCAGCCCCGCCAGCCACCCCATCAGATAAGCTCTCCGGCGTTCGTTCGCGGTCGATGGTGGTTGGTCCGCGAAGAGTTTCCCCAGTAGAAATCCCGCCGCCAGCCCGCCGCCATGGGCCCAATTGTCCATGGCCATAAACCCTGTAAATCCCAGGGCAAACAGGATGACGAGCGAAGTGATGATTCGCGAACGCAACTCGCGCATCTGCGATCCGCCTCGTTTGGTGGTGATTGCCAGCATCAGGCCAATCAGCCCGAGCAGCGCGCCGCTCGCCCCGAGAGAGAAGTGTCCAGCGATTGAGCTCAGTACGTAGCCGAACGCTCCAGTAACAATGTAGAGAAACAGGTAGCGTGCAGATCCGTAGACCTCCTCCACTGCCGGACCAATTTGCATCAGTACCATCATGTTGAACCCGATATGGATCAGCCCGCCGTGGAGAAACTGGGCGGTCACCAATCTCCACCATTCGTGGGTCGCGAACAGATACGGCAAGGGCACGCTCATACCCAGGTGATACTGAGGTACGCCGCTCAATCCCCACAAGATGGTGAGGCCTCCGCCCTTGCCAACGGCCGCAAACGAAATCCAACTCACTCCGAGCATCAGGAAATTTGCTACTAGGAGCGCCGTCGTTACCGGAGCGACGTGCTCGCCGAACACGCCTGAAAATTTCTTGCTGAAAGCCGCCAGAGAAAATCGCAGGCTCGTGCCGCATACGTGGCAACGCGTCGAGTGGATTCCCACAAGCGTTCCGCAAGCAGGGCAGAGTTGCGGCCGCCGTCCTTGCTCGCCACCTCCCCCTCCCAGGCCAACAAGTCCATGCAACGCACTCTTCCAGCGCTCCAATCGGCGCTGCCATTCATAGGAAAGCGGCAATTCTCCTCCTTGCGGGCCACGCACCGCGTTCCTATAATACAGAATTCGCAGCTTTTTACCGCGAACAAGGAACGCAGCCCCATGGACAGATTCGAGGAATTTGGCCGCCGCATTGACGAGGAGGTTTCGCGCTTGAAAAATATCAACAGTTTCGAGGATTTCGGAAAGCGTGTGGATGAGGAACTCCAGCGCGTGAAAACCTTTGTGAAGGAAGACGTCGCACCGGAAACGGAAAAGCGCACCGCGCAATTTCTGCGCGAAGTTTCCGAGAAGATCACGGAAGCGGCCGCATGGATTGAAGCGCGCAACGCCGCTCGCGTCCCCAAAGATTCGCAGAAGCCGCCATCGCAATCCTGATGCGAGCGAACCTGTGACTGATTCACGGGCCACGCACATCCGCACAAGCTTCTTGTTTCCGCTAAGCCTCGCCTGTTCCTACCTGATTGCCGGATGTGCTCCGCGTCGCGTGACAGCGAATCCGCCGGTTCCCACGCAACCCGCGCCGGCCTCGCCAGAGACCATCGAATCGTCCAAGCGCTCCACGGAAGTGCAACCTGCGCCGGGAGCGGCTGCTCCCATGCGCGCGCCGAAGCGTGGCAAGTCCTCGGACAATCTTGTGCCGGAGGGCTACGTGGAAGAGGGCAACGCTTCCTGGTATGGCGTGCCCTTCAATGGTCGGCGCGCGTCCAACGGTGAAATCTACGACATGGACAAATTGACGGCCGCGCACCGCACGCTGCCCTTTGGCACGATGGTGCGCGTGACCAATCTCAACAATGGAAAATCAACGACCGTGCGCATCACGGATCGCGGGCCGTTCGTGGACAATCGCATCATCGATTTATCGCGCGCGGCGGCGCGGCAGATCGAGTCGGTCGGACCTGGCGTAGTCCCCGTACGCGTCGAAGTTCTCACACCGGGTATCGATCCTACGGCAGGATTTTTTACCGTGCAGGTTGGCGCGTTTCGCGATCCCGCGAATGCGCAACACCTGCGCGACCGCTTGAATCTTTCCTATTCGCCGATTTTCATTCAGCAATACGATTCGCCGGAGGGGATGTATTACCGGGTGCGGGTCGGCAAGATTTCCGGAGAGGATGCGGCGCGGCAACTCGGCGAAAAGCTTCGCGACCAGGAGGGATTTACGCCGTTCGTCGTGCGCCTCGATGAGCAGCCGTAGGGGCACGATATATCGTGCCCTACAAGTGCGCTGCTTTAGCCGGCTCTTTAATCCACACAGGTTTACAGCTATCCTTTTCGCCGGACAATTTACGGAGAAACGCCGATGAGCGCCGACTGCTTGTTCTGCAAAATTGCCGCGAAACAAATTCCGTCCAAGATTGTTTACGAAGATGACGAGATTTTCGCCTTTGAGGACATCAGCCCGCAAGCGCCGACGCATATTTTGCTGTGCCCGCGCAAACATTTCGTTTCGCTGGACGTTGCAACAACCGAAGATCAAGCCATCATCGGCAAGCTGCACCTGGTCGCCGCGCAACTGGCCCGCGAGCGCAATCTCTTGGCCGGGTATCGCACAGTCTTCAACAATGGCACCGGCGCCGGTCAGTCAGTCTTCCATCTCCATCTGCATCTACTGGGCGGCCGCCAATTTCGCTGGCCCCCAGGGTAGGCGAGTCAGACAAGCTCAATGAATTCGCTTTGCCGTCCTTCTTCTGGTACCAACGACAAAATCGCCCGATCCATTGTCGCGAACTTTCCATTTTTGTGGATCGCGAGTCCCAGCAAATAGGCATCCGTCACTTGTTGATGGCCGGTCAAGCGCTCGGTGAGCGGCTTAAGGGCTTCCACGAAGCCGATCCCGTCCGGCCAGAACTTGTGCGCAGGATGGCTGACGTAAGTCTCCAGAAGAGTCACTGCATCCCGAGGCACGAGCGCGTCGGTAGAAAACGAAGGGTTCGAGAGTATTCGGACGAAAGCGGTTTGTGTCAGGGGACAAGTTGCCCACTCGTCATGCACATGGCGCAAAAACCACTCCTCGACTTTGGCATGAGCGTTGTGGGCGGGCCAAGCCATTGCGATGAGAACATTGACATCCAGCAAGAATCTAGATTTCACTCCAGTTCATCCTGGAGCTTCTTGACGTCCTCGGATGTAACGGTAGGTGAATCCGGCGGAAGCTCAACAACATGGAACCCATTGACGATGCGGGTCCTCAGTGGTGCGCGCAGCCCGCGCCGGACCAGGTCAGAGACGGCCTTGCCGATAGAGACATCACGGCTTTTGGCGTATGTCTTGATTTCCTGAACGACATCATCGTCCAGAGATATTGTGGTTCTCATCTCAAAATGATGTCATAATACGTGAATGATGTCAAACAGGAAGCATAGACATCATACGGTAGAAGTGGTGCCATACTACCATTGCGTGGGCTGTCTACAATAGACCACAGAACGGCACGATGTCCTCGGTGTGCACTCATTCCTTAGAGAATAGTCTTAACCTTTTTGCTTTCAATGAGTGCGTTGGGGTTATTTTCAGGGTTCGTTGTGGTTCGCAGAACAATAACCTATTCATAGCGGAGGGCGACGAGGGGATCGACGCGGGATGCACGGCGAGCTGGAATCCAGCAGGCGAGAATGGCAACGAGTAGGACGAGGATGGTAGCGCCGATGTAGGTGAGAGGGTCGGTGGGCCGGACGCCGTAAAGTTCGCTGGCAACAAAGCGAGTGAGCCCGAAGGCGGATGCAGCGCCGAGAAGGACTCCGACAGTAACCGGCAAGAGCCCCTGGCCAATCACCATGCGAAAGACGTCGAGAGGAGCGGCGCCAAGGGCCATGCGAATGCCGATTTCCTGAACGCGGCGGGCAACGGTGTAGGAGATGACGCCGTAGACACCGACCAAAGCGAGAGCGAAGCCGATGCCGGCAAAGACGGTCAGCAAGATGCTGCGCAGGCGTTCGTCGCCGAGAGACTGGGAAATGGTTTCGGACATGGTCGTGAGGTGCGTGACAGGCTGATCGGGATAGGCGGACCAGACTTCCCGGGTGATGGAGGCGGCGAGCACGTGCGGATCTGTGTGGGTCCGCACGAGGAGATGAATGCCACCCGAACCGCCTTGAAGCATGGAGATAAAGTAAGTGGGCGAAGGACTGTTGCGCAAGTTGACTTCGCGCGCGTCGGCGGCGACGCCGATCACCACGTTCCACTCGCGGCCGCCCTTGTCATCCGTGGACATGCTGATGCGCCTGCCAAGGACATCGAGTGTGCCCCAATAATCGCGAGCCATCGAGGCGTTGACGACGACGGCGCGCTGCGTTTCTTGGACATCGCGATCCGTAAATTCGCGGCCGCGAAGGATAGAAATGCCCAAAGTTTGAAAATATCCCGGATAGATGTAACGAGCATTGGCGCTGCGGGATTCCTTTGAAGAAAGGGGTATAGCGCCATCCACAAGAAGATTGCCCTGCATCATCATCATGCCGGAGAGAACCCCGTGGTCGGAAACGGTCACGGAGGCAACGCCAGGGACTTGACGGATTTTCCGGACAACTTCCTGAACCTGATTGATTTGGCGTTCTATGCTGTTCACGACATCGGCTGCTTTAGTGATGGGAGGCTGGGGAAGTTCGAAAGAGAGAAGGTGGTCGGTGCGGAATCCGGGATTTTGGTGAAGAAGGCGGGAAAGCGTGACGGTCATGAGGACGGAACCGATGACGAGTACGAAGGCGAGAGCGACCTCGAGGGAGACCAGAGCGTTACCGAGGCGGGACTGGCGCGAAGAGCGGGCCGAGCCGAGACCCGAGCCGGTGCCTTCTTTGAGGGCGTCGTTGGGATCGAGGCGGGAGGCGCGGCGAGCGGGGACGATGCCGAAAAGAATACCAGCCAGCAGGGAAGTGAGGAGGGAGAACCAGAGAAGGGTGGGGTCGAGCGAGATTTCATCGAGGCGCGGGGTGCCTGGGGGAGCGATGGCGCGGAAAAACTGAATGCCGGCCGCGGCCAAGGCGACTCCGAGAGAACCGCCGCACAAAGCAAGCACACAACTTTCGACGAGCCCTTGACGAAGGAGGCGACCGCGAGAGGCGCCGAGGGCGGCGCGCAGCGCCATTTCACGCTGACGGCCGGAGCCGCGAGCGAGCAACAGGCTGGCGAGGTTGGCGCAGGCGATGAGAAGTACGAGAGCGGAAGCAGCGAGGAGGATCAAGAAAGCATCACGGGAATTGCCAAGGCGTTCTTCGAGCAGGGGAGCGGTGGAGAACCGAAAGCCAGCGGAGAGGGCCGGGTATTCCTTGATTGTTTGTTGAGCGACGACGTGGAGCTGGGCATTCAGTTTCGCGATGGTTTCGCCGCGGCGCAAGGTGGCGATGTCGTTGAGCATGAAGTACTCGGGTTCCTGCTGTTCCTCTGCGGTCGGAGCGAGAGGCAACCAGGCCTGAACCTGCGACGGAAATGAGAATTTTGGAGCGGCAACACCGGCAACGACGTAGGGCTGCTTATCGAGAATAAGAGTCTTGCCGAGAATCGAGGGATCGGCGCCAAAGTGGCTGCGCCAGAATACGTCACTGAGGACGGCGACATGATTCATGTCCGGCTTGGCGTCCAGTGGGGTAAGCAAGCGGCCAAGCTGGGGAATTACGCCAAGTTCTTCGAAGAAACCATCGGTGACGAAGGCGACGGAGAGAACGCTGGGCTGGCCGCTGCCCGTGAGCGACTTTTCATTTTGATAGTAGGCGGAGGTTTGTTCGAGCGAAGAGACCTGCGCGCGGATTTGCCGGAAGTTGATCCAGGAGATCCCCAGCGAAAATGTGGGATACATCGCGCTGTGCGCGGAGATTTCGACTATGCGGGAGGAGTTTTTGTAGGGGAGCGGACGAAGAATCGCGTCGTTGACGATGCTGAATATGGCGGTGTTGGCGCCGACGCCGAGAGCGAGCGTAATGGCGGCAGCGAGAGTGAAGCCGGGATTCTTGCGCAACATGCGGGTGGCGTAGCGCAAGTCCTGGAAGAAAGTGTCGAGGAAATGGCCGCGGCGGGATTCGCGGGCTTGCTGCTTGATGGATTCGAGGCCGCCAAAATCGAGGTTGGCGCGGCGGCGGGCTTCTTCGGGCGGCAGGCCTGAAGAGATGTAATCGGCGATTTGTTTTTCGAGGTGGAAGCGGAGTTCAGCGTCGAGCTGTTTTTCTGATTTTTCTTTCTGAAAGAGACGACGGAACCAGTGCATGGTAACGACTCCTATTCTGCTGTGCGCAAAATCAGGGCCACGGCGTCGGAGAGCTTTTCCCAGTAGACCAGTTCGGTTTCGAGCTGGCGGCGGCCTTTGCGCGTGAGCACATAAAACTTTGCGTCACGGCCGGTGTCGGATTCGCGCCAATCGGCGGCGAGCCAACCGCGGTCTTCGAGGCGATGAAGCGCGGGATAGAGAGAACCTTGCGGGACCTGGAAGAAATCCTTAGAGATTTGCTGGATGCGTTGCGAGATCGCATAACCGTGAATGGGGCCGAGGGCTACGATCTTTAGGATGAGCATGTCGAGAGTTCCCTTGAGGAACTCGGATTTTTCCTGCGCCACGTGGATACCTAGAAGTCCTACTCTTAAGCCTAGAAGTCCTACATATAGCAAAAATGGGCGAGATGTCAAGAGATGGAGTCAGCGGAAAAATTAGCGCCGCGGTGACGCGCCACGAGAGAGAGAGCGTTAGGGCGCGACAATATCTTTGAGCTTGGGCTTGACCTGAATCGCGGCGAGACTGGAAGCATCCCAGCCGCCGCCAAGAGCTTTGACCAGAAGGACGCTGGTAACCAGGCGCTGACCCCGAATCACCGCGGCTTCCTGCTCGTTGTTCAGCAGGTTTTGTTGCGCGGTAACGACGTCGAGATAGCTCACCAAGCCGCCTTTGTAGCGGTCCTCCGAAATGTTGAGAGTGCGGCGCGCAGCGTCGACGGCAAGCTGCTGGGTGTTGCGCGCCTGTTCGAGAACGGTGAGGCCGGTGACGTCGTCCTGCACTTCCTGGAAGGCGGCGAGGACGGATTGGCGGTAATTCGCGATGCTCACGTCGTAACCGGACTTGGCAAACTCGACTTGGGCGCGGCGGGCGCCGCCGGTGAAGATGCTTTCGGCGACATTCGCGCCGATGGCCCAGAAGGTGCTTGAAACGTTGGCGAGCTTCAAGATGTCGGCGGCTTGCCAGCCGCCAGAACCGAATAGATTCAGCGACGGATAGTAAGCCGCTTTGGCGATGCCGATCTGCGCATTCGCGACGGCCATCTGGCGCTCAGCTTGCGCGATGTCGGGACGACGCTCGAGCAGGTCCGAGGGAAGGCCCAGATCAATGGGCGGAGGCTCGGCGCTCAATTCCTTGGTACGGATGTGAAAGTCTGGCGCGGGCCTGCCGACGAGGACGGCGATGGCGTCCTCGAATTGTTTGCGCTGCTGCTGCAAAAGAGTGGCTTGCGTGCGGGTGGTTTGAAGCAGAGTTTCTTCCTGGGCGACATCGAGGCCGGAAGCGACGCCGCCTTTGTGGCGCGAATCCACAAGCTCCAAACCCCGGCGAAGAGTTTCCACCGTGCGGTTCAGAATGCCGAGTTCAGTATCGAGTTGGCGAAGAGTGAAATAATCCCCAGCGAGATCGGCGGTGATGACGAGACGGACATTTTCCAGGGCCGCGCCGCTGGCTTGAAAGGCAGCTTCGGCCGCTTCGATTATTCTGCGACGCTGGCCGAAGAGGTCCACCTCATAGCCTGCCGTGAAAGGCAGCGTGAACGAATTTTGCGTTATTGGCCTCAGCGCGGTCGTCGCGCCAATTGCCGGACGGTTGCCGGAAAGGCGCTGGCGTTCCACGCTGGGAGCGACGCCAAATGTGGGGAAATTTGTGGCGACTTGAATCGCGGCCGCGGCGCGCGCCTGGTGATAGTTGCCGGCGGCCGCTTGCAAGGTCTGGTTGGCGGCGAGGGCGTCTTTTTCCAGGCTGTTCAGTTCGTCGTCTTGAAAAACGCTCCACCACTCGCCCTTAGGAACGGCATCTTTCGGAGCGCTCTGCCGCCATGGCGGGGAAACGTCCCATTTGGCGGTGGTGGGCGCCGTCGCTCGCTCGTACTTGGGTCCGACCGTGCATCCGGTGAGGAACGAAACGAGTCCCGCCGCAAACAGCGAAAATACGAAAGAATTCTTTCGGAGCATTAATGCTTCGCTCCGGGCGTTCCGTTCGCGCCTGTAGCTTTTGACCGAGGCACCGGAAGAGTAGGTTGGGCGCTGTCTGGTTCAGCGGAACCTGCAGGTTGCGGCATTTGCTTCACGCGCACATCCTGCCCTTCTTCGATGGAGTCAGGCGGATTGACGACTATCCAATCGCTGGGCTGAAGGCCTTGCAAAACCTCGAGGGCGGTTCCAAAGTCTCGCCCAATCATCAATGGACGTAGATGTGTCTTGTGGTTGGCATCCACGACCACGGCGCGCAAGCCTTCCGCGCGGAAAAGCAGCGCGTTGACAGGAACCTGCACGCGAGAGGCGCCGACCTTTACCTCCAAATGGACTTGAGCATAGCCGCCGGGGAAAAGCTGGGCATCCCTGTTCGGCACATCGACTTCCGTCAAGAGCGTTCTGGTACTGGGGTCGATGGCCTCCGCGGTGCGGACAACTTTTCCGTGAAAGCTTTTCCCGGGATACTGCGTCAACTCAAGAAAAGCGCCGAGGCCTGTGCGAATCGATGGTGAATACATTTCGGGAACGCTCACGTATACGCGGATTGGGTCCGTTTGAGCGAGTGTGAAAAGCTCCTGTTGGGCGCCGCCATTTCCTGCGTTGATCAATGTGCCGATGTCGATATTGCGGCGCGTGATGACGCCGCTGAACGGTGCGTAAACGTGCTTGAAGGATTCCAATTCCTCGAGCCGCCGCACATTGGCTTCCGCAGATTTTACGGTAGCCGCTTTGGCTTCATAATCACCGACGGCGTTATCGACTTCCTGCTTGGATACGCCGTCCGTTTTGATCAAATCCTGATAGCGCGTCGAGGTAATTCTGGAAAGATTGGCGTTAGCCTCGGCAGTGTTGAGGTCGGCGCGAGCCTGAGAAAGCTGTTGATCGACTTCGGGGGTGTCGATGTCCGCCAAAAGTTCGCCCTTTGGGACGCGACTCCCAATATCGTGATACCACTTGCGGAGGTAACCATTTGTGCGGGCATAGATTGGAGAATCGACATAGGCTTGCAGAGTGCCGGGCAGGACCAGGTCTTCCTCGGCGACCTCGGTGGTCGGATGAATGACCGCGACAGTGGGAATGGCCAGCGATTCCGTTTCTTCCGCTAAAGCGTGATATTGCGCACGGCGCTGAAAGAGCGTGAACGCGCCCAGAATTACCAGAACAATCACGCCGCCGATTAAATAAGTGAAGAGCGAATTGCCTTTAGCCGGCTGCTGCCCTTCGTGCTCCTGTTGCATCTGAGATCCGCCTTCCTTCATTTTCCATAACTTCTTCCAGTAATTCTTCCGGTATCTCGCCAGATCAACAAAATCTTTGCAAGCTAGGCTGCCACGGGCGACGGTGCATCGCCGCGGTGCCTTCTGCGCTCGCGCCGGCCGTGAATCATCGAGAACACGCAAGGGACAAAAAACAGCGTCGCAAAAGTAGCGAAAACGAGGCCGCCAATCACCGCGCGGCCGAGCGGAGCATTCTGCTCGCCGCCCTCACCGAGGCCGATGGCCATTGGAACCATACCGATGATCATGGCCAGCGCGGTCATGAGCACGGGCCGGATACGTACAAAGCCTGCCTGAAGCGCTGCTTCGCGCGCGGACTTTCCTTCGCTCAACTGCTCGCGTGCGAAGGACACCATTAGAATACTGTTGGCGGTGGCCACGCCCATGCACATGATGGCACCGGTGAGCGAAGGCACATTGAGCGTCGTGTGGGTCAACAAGAGAATCCAGCAGATGCCGGCAAGGGCGCCTGGCAAGGCGGTGATGATAATGAAGGGATCCAGCCATGATTGGAAATTTACGACGATCAGCAAGTACGCCAGGATGATAGCGCCGAGCAAGCCGATGGCGAGGCCGCGAAAGGAACTGCGCATGGTTTGGACCTGGCCACGCACTTCGATGTGGCTGCCCCTGGGGAGTTCTTTCTTGATGCCGTCCACGAACTTCAGGACTTGGTCGGAAACGGAGCCCAGATCGCGGCCGTCCACGGCGGAGTAAACGTTGATCATGGGCTGAATGTTGTAGTGAGAAATTTCCGCCTGACGCGCCGTGGAGGTGATGTTCACCAAGTTTCCGAGGATTTGCGGGGGAGTGCCGGGCGTGGTGCCAGTCACGGGAGTGTTTTCGAGCGCTTGATAAGTATCCACTCGGTATTGCGGCGATTGCACAGCCACGTTGTAGTCGACACCGTTCTTGGGATCGAGCCAAAACGCCGGAGCAGTCTGAAAGCTGGAGCTAAGGGAAACGAGAAGGTTCTGAGCAACGTCGCGCGCCTGGAGGCCGACGGATTGCGCGCGGGTGCGGTCCACGTCCATGTGAAGCGTCGGCTCATCAAAGGCCTGCTGTACATGCACGTCTACAGCACCCGGGATGTGCCGAATCTCGTTGGCGAGTTTTTCCGCCACTTTGTAGTTGCCTCGCTGGTCGCTTCCCGTGACTGCTAGATCGATGGGAGCCGGAGTTCCGAAATTCAAGATCTGCGTGACGATGTCCGCCGGCTGGAAAAAGAACTGCACTCCCGGAAAGGTTTGCGGCAGTTTTTCCCGCAGTTCGTTGATATAAGCGCTGGTTGGCTTCCCGCGTTCCTCTTTCAATTGCACGAGGATTTCGGCATCGGAAGTGCCAAACGTGCCGGAGTTGCTGTAGCTGAGGTTGATGCCGCTGTACGGGACGCCGAGATTGTCGAGGATGGTTTGCAATTCACGCGGAGGAATGGTTTCGCGGATGACGGAGTCAACCTGGTCGGCAAGGCGGGCGGTCTCTTCAATGCGGAGCCCGGTGCGAGCGCGGAAGTGCAATCGAATTTGTCCTGCGTCAACCTTGGGGAAGAAATCTCTGCCGAGAACGCCAACGAGGCCGACGGAGAGCACACAGAAAGCCAGAAAACAGATTGAAAACAGTTTGGGAGAGTTCAGTGTCGCCTCAAGGCCGCGGTGATACCCGTTGCGGAATTTTTCGAAGTTGCGCTCAAAGCCTTGCTGGTAGCGGCGAAAGAAGCCCTGTTTTTCGCCGGCGTGCGCTTCCGGATCGTATTCGTCTTCGCTGGTGAGGAGATACATAGCCATCGTGGGGACGATGGTTCTGGACCAACCGTAGGAAGCCAGCATGGCAAAAATGACCGCTTCGGCGAGAGGCACGAAAAGGAATTTCGCCACGCCCGAGAGGAAGAACATAGGAATAAATACGATGCAAATACAGAGTGTGGATACAAACGCGGGGACGGCAATCTGCTGAGCGCCATCCAGAATAGCCTGGACGGTCTCTTTGCCCATGGCTAGATTGCGATTGATATTTTCAATTTCAACGGTGGCGTCGTCCACTAGGATGCCGACGGCGAGGGCTAGCCCGCCCAAAGTCATGATGTTGATGGTTTCCCCGAGAGCGCTGAGCATCAGAATGCTGACAAGGATCGAAAGGGGAATCGAAATCGCTATGATCAGAGTGCTCTTCCAGTTTCCGAGGAACAACAAAATCATCAAGGCGGTCAGACAAGCCGCAATCAAGGCCTCCCGCAAAACCCCCTGAATCGAAGCACGGACGAAAAGGGATTGATCGAAGAACGTGCTGATGTGCAGGTTCTCGGGCAGGGAAGACGCGTAGTTCTGCAAGACTTGCTTGACGCGGCCGACTATGTCGAGCGTTGAGGCGCCGCCAGTCTTGTATACGCTCATGAGGGCGCCGCGCTGGCCGTTCACGCGGACGATGTTGGTTTGTGGGCTGAAACCATCCCGAACGTGGGCGACGTCTTTCATGTAAATTGTCGCGCCATTGACTGTCTTGATCGGCAGGTCGTTCAAGCCCTCGACAGTTAATGGACTGCCGTTCAGCTCGACAGTGTACTCGAGCGTGCCGAGCTTGACCGTTCCTGATGGCAGAATCAAGTTTTGTGCGTTTATGGCGTTGACGATATCGACTGGAGAAAGTCCCTTGGATTGCAGAGCCGCGGAATCGATGTCCACGGAAATATTCCGTTGCTTCCCTCCGTAAGGATAGGGAAGTGCCGCGCCCTGCACCGTCGCAAGCTGCGTGCGAATAAAGTTGTTTCCGAAATCGAAGAGCTGTTGCTCGCTCAAACTATCGCTTGTCAGTCCAATCTGAATAACCGGGACAGTAGAAGCCGAAAATATCGAAACAAGCGGAGCGGTGGTGCCGGGTGGGAGAGATTTCAGGATCGTTTGCACGATGGCGGTGGTCTGAGCCAGAGCCGTCTGGATGTTGGCGCTGGTCTGAAAATAGATCTTCACGATCGAGGTGCCGTTGATGGATTCGGACTCGATGTGCTCGACATCGTTCACGAGCGTGGTGACGGCGCGCTCCGAATTCGAGGTGATGCGCCGCTCCATCTCGAGAGGCTCGAGACCGTCGTATTTCCAGACTAGGCTGATAACAGGGATATTTATGTCAGGGAAAATGTCCGTGGGGGTGCGATCGAGCACCACCGGTGTCAGCAGGACGACGACAAGAGCGAGCACCACAAAGGTGTACGGTCTCGCAAGCGCTAATCGGACAATCCACATAGAATTTCGAAGTTTCCCCTAAGGCAAACCGTCCGCCCGTCGCCGGCGAAGCGGCTCCTCCGCCAAACGTCTATTGCCTTAGATTCCTCCCGGCGATTCTTCGGGTACGCCTCTACTCGGGCGCCGCACAACCTTGGACGGCCGATTTCTGCAAGAGATTGTGGCGAATCCGTCCGTTCCTTGGCAAGGACTTGTGAGGCTTCCGCTACCGTTGATCAGGCGTTGGAGTACGACCAAACCGTTGTGACTCAGCCCGTTAGCGCACAGCCGACGCTGACAGGCTCCTATCTTAACGCCTTTTTTGGATGTACATCCTTTGGCTTATGTCACACGCAAATTTTGGCCAATTTGGACTGGGGCCTTACCTCATCATGAAATGAATTGATGCGATGAATTAATGCATCTTTTCGGTATAGTCCTTCGTCATTAGAATCATCGCGTCCGGCCAATCACTGCATTTGTCATTACATGGCCTCAAGAGAAGGAGCCGACCCACTGTTTCCATTCGCAATCTTGCAATAAAGTAGTCAGCGGGAGCGCGCGCCTTGCGCGGCGTCTCGCTGGACATACGCCTGGGAACGTTCCGCCTCATCGGCCCAAACGGAGGGGGCAAGTCCACGCTCTTGAAAATTCTGGCGATGCTGCTCGACCCGGACATTGGGGCCGGAACACTCGATGGTTTGGACCTGATTGCGAACAAGGATGTCACGCGCCGACAGCCCCTGTTTGCTCGTCGCTACTTGTGGGTCATGACGAAGACGCCGTCCCAGTTTGCGGGTGGTTCCTCGAAAAGATAATCCTGGCAGCGCTTCCAGTAGACGCGTGAAGGGCCGTCGTTTGGCCACTTATCGAGCAAGTCTTGGCACGCTCTCTGCGCGGCTTCCCACCGTCGATTGCGGTAGAGTTCGAGAGCACGGGCAAACATCGCCATTTGCAAGCGAACGGTTTCAGCTAAGCCGTTGGCCGCGAAATCCGCTTCGCGTCCCAACAGTTGGTAGATAGTGACGGGCTGAAGCTTGCCTTTGACGCGCATCAAGTCCAGTTCGCGAAAGACGAAGCCGTCATCCTTTGCAGCTTGGTAGGTGGTCTCGTTGACGATGATGTGCGTGCCATAATCTTTGTTCAGGCCTTCCAGCCGCGAAGACAGATTTACAGTATCGCCGAGCGCGGTGTAGCCGTAGCGCAGCGCGGAACCCATGTTTCCCACGCTTGCCACCCCGGTGTTCAAGCCGATGCCGATTTCGAGGCTGGGCTTGCCCTGCGCTTCCCATTGTTTTTGGAGCTCGCGCACGCGCTTCATCATTTCAAGCGCGGCGTTGCAGGCCCGCGAAGCATGGCCCGTTTCTTCGAAGGGTGCGCCCCAAAATGCCATCACTGCGTCGCCGATGTACTTATCGAGCGTGCCATTGTTCTTGAAGACGATGCGCGTCATATCGGAGAGATATTGATTGAGAAAGAGGGCGAGCTCCTGGGCGTCGAGTTTTTCGGAAATTGAGGTAAAGCCGCGAATGTCGCTGAACATGACGGTGATGGCGGTCTTCTTGGGCTCGACGAGTTGCGGATTGACGAGCAGTCGGCGAATCACTTCGGGGCTCAGATACTGGCCGAAAGCTGTGCGGACTTTGCGTTTTTCTTTTTCCTCGACGAGCGCGCGATAGAGCGAAACTAGCAGCACATTGCCGGTGAGCGTCATCGCCGGGACGGTGAAATTTAGCCACCAGCCATGCAAAAAGGCGCCGTAATCCACGGCCACAAGTGGGATCAACAAGCCGGCCCCGAACCACATCCAGCGCGGCTGGACGAGGGCCATCCAGATGCCGAGGGGAATGCCGAACAGGAAGATTAGAAGCGCGTCGATCAGCGCGGAGCGAGCGTCGCGCTTGATGAAGCGATCATTCAGGATGTTGTCTATGGCGTTGGCATGGATTTCCACGCCGGGGTAGTTCGTCCCTCCGAATGGCGTAGCGCGCAAATCGCCGATACCAGTGGCGGTCGCTCCGATTAGTACCAGCTTGCCCTTGAAAGTTCCCGGGGTGAAGCTCCTGTGCAGAACGTCTGCAATCGAATAGTGATGGAAGGTTCCCCAAGGTCCCTGATAGTTGATCAGCATCTGCCCCAGGTCATCGGTGCGTAGAGCGAGCTGCTTTCCGAAATCGATGCGCGCGATACCGACTGGGCCGTAGAAGAGGTTTGTGTCCTGCCCTTCCGTGCCCATCAGAGCGCGGGCGGCCATAATGTCGAGGGAGGGATAGAGGTCCCACTCGGCAGGATTCTCGGAGCGTCCGTACGGCAAGAGAAGTGTGGCGCGGCGCACGATGCCGTCCGTGTCCGGTGGCTCGTTGAAGAAGCCCGTCCAGGAACTGTCGCTAGACAGCGCGGACGTCAGCTTGTCAAGGTTGGCTTCGGCGCCTCGCGGAACGAGCTTTGCACCCTGGAAGATCTCCATCAGGTGGAGTTTGTCTTCCTTGCCGAATTGGGGACGAAGCGGATGCGCCGGTGGATACGCGAAAAACGCGATTTGATCGGCGTAGGCTTGCAACGTCGCATCCGAAACGCCTTCGAGGTCTGCTCGCGTAAAGAGAAAATAGTTGCCGAGGATGACCGGGCCAAAGCGCTTGATGGCTGCGGCGAACTGAGAGTCCGCGTCATACCTTGCAGCGAGCTGGCGCACCTCGGCGATCAGTTTCGGATCGACAGTTTCTCCAGATTGTCGACTCTTTTCGAGTTCATCTGCCAGCGCTCGGACCGGGGCGGCGCTTTGATCCGGCTTGCTGAAGGTAATGTCAAAAGCAGCGACCTTCGCGCCGTCTTCATGAAGGACGTCCAGCGTTTTTGCGAAATAGGCGCGTGAGAAGGGCCAGCGGCCCAGCACTTCCTGAGCTCGCTGATCGATATCCACTATGACGATGCGAGAATCGGGCGATGAGAATCGCTGAGGCCTATAGCGAAAACGCGTATCCAGAGTGTCGAGCTCAAGCCGTTCGGCAAGCTCCGAGATGGGAGTTCTTTTTTCCTGCAGGAAGACTAAGTAGTAGACGGAAAGCGCCGCAAGCGTGATGCACAGACTCAGGATGAACGAGACGCGGTGGCGCCACCATGACTGGAGAAGTTCGTAAAGGCCGAAGCCTCGCCGCTTCTGCCACCATCCGCCTGAGGTAGCCGCCATTTCGTCTCGCGCACTATTCGCGGTAGACGAAATTCATGCGAACGCCGCTGACCTCGATAACGTCGCCGTCGTTGAGGCGCACAGGCCCGGTGATCGGCTTGCCGTTAACGAGAGGCATTTTGTCACCGGGACCGATGTAGTAGCCGTCATCGCGCTGGTTGATTTGAGCCGCCATGGGGGGCTTGAACCAGCCTTTGACTTTTACAGTGGCCATCGCGGATTTGCCGATGACCGTCAACTTATTTGTGAGCATGTACTCTTTTTGATCGGTCCGCCCGCCAACGACGATGAGCGTAGGTACTTTGAGACGGCCCGATGCAAATTGCACGCGCTCGCCGGTGGCTGCGGCTTGCTGCAACATGTTTCGGCGCTCCTTCGTGTCCAGAACCATGGTTTCGTTGATGCGCGGAGCGCTGGCTTTGCGCCCGGTATCCCACGGAACGGGAGCGTCCCCGGAGGCATCCACCTTGATATGGTGTTTGCCGATCCAAATCGAGTCGCCGTCGTGCAACGTGGCGCGCTCGACGCGCAAATCGTTCACAAAGGTGCCATTGAGGCTGTCGAGGTCCTCGACGACGAGGCGCTGGCCCTCGAAGTACACGCGGGCGTGATAGTTCGAGACCGCCAGATTATCGACGGGCAAGTCGTTGTCCGGGGATCGCCCAATGCTTACAGGCCGGCTGCCCACAGGCACCTCTTTGACCGTCTTTTCTTCAAACATCAGGCTGAGCTTCGCCATCTCAGTTTCCTCCTCTGGCGCCGTTACCGGCCGCTTTTTTCCGCGCCCCACGGCGCAGCCATGAAAACCATCCCCTGGATTCCGAGCCGACGCGTACGACGATGACGGTGATGTTGTCCACGCCGCCGCGCTCGTTGGCTAATTCGATCAACTTTTCCGCTGCCCTTGTCGGGTCTGTCTCTGCTTGCAACGTGCCAGCAATTTCCGGCTCCGTGACCATGCGCGTTAACCCATCGCAGCAGAGCATCACGATGTCCCGGGCAAACAAAGTGTGCTCTTCGGTGTCCACCTCGACGTCTGGCAAAGCTCCCAGAGCTCGGAGCAGGACACTTTGCATCTCGCTTTCTTCGGCTTCCGCTGCCGTGATGATGCCCCGGCGGACCTGTTCGGCCACTAGAGAGTGATCGCTGGTCAGTTGTTGCAAGGTACCGCTTCGGAGAAGATAGGCCCGCGAATCTCCGACGTGCGCGATGCTCATTCTTGAGCCATCGATCCATGCAGCGGTCAGGGTAGCTCCCATTCCGTGCTGCTCGGCGTGCGCTTCCGCTGAGTCGAAGATGTTCTTATTGGCCAAGTGCACGGCGTTTGTAAGCCGTTTGGTCTTTTCGCTCCAGCTCGGTTCCGAGTTTCCCATCTGCGTGGCCGCGTGATCCGCCTGCGGGTCCATGCAGTACTTGACGATCGTTTCGACAGCAAGAGCGCTGGCCACCTCTCCGTGCGCCTCCCCGCCCATTCCGTCGGAGAGCACGAAAAGATTCAGCGGCTCGACGATGCGGAAGCAATCTTCGTTGTTGGTGCGCACCCGGCCCAGATCGGTTACGCCGCCGCTTACGATCCGCACAAATTCTCCCCGCGCTGCTGGCAGTATGAATCCGCGTCCACACCCGTACCCTTCGACCCTGTTCTCACGCTAACAGACCCTTTCCGACTGCGAAAGACTGTGACGCTTACTGATTACTTGTTTTTTCGCCCCATTCGACGCCCGCACCTCCACAGGGTACAACTGAAGTGGACAATTTGTGTCCAGGTTTCTACCGAGTGGCTGCCAGCGCCGCGCCTCGCCCCTCCGGTCTGCTTCCGCTATAATCTGCCCGCGCGGAGCGGCGCCGGGTGTCCTACCTCATGGCCAGGGCCAAAAACTCGACAGGCAAGCGAGTTGGTACTGCCTCGCGGCGCGCAGGGCTATCTGCCGCACAGGCTGGACGGGAACTTGAGGAACTCAACCGCATAGGCGTCGCGCTTTCTGAAACCCGTGACGTTGACCGCCTCTTGAAGCTTATTTTGCTTAAGGCTCGCGAGATCACCGGGGCCGACGCCGGCTCTCTCTATTTGGTGGAGCGGGGCGTGGAGAATTCAGGCGGTTCCGCTTATCTCCCCGCAGAAGGATCGGGATCAGCGAAGCAGTTGCGATTCCGCCTGACGCAGAACGACAGCGTGCAGTTTCCGTACGCCGAGCACGCGCTTCCAATCACCGAGTCCTCGATGGCAGGCTACTGCGCGCTGCACGGTGAAGTCATCGAGCTGGCGGACGCCTACCGCATCCCCAAGTCCCGGCCCTTCCATTTCAATTCCTCGTTTGACGAGCAAGCCGGATACCGCACGCGCTCCTTGATCACACTGCCGATGAAAAACGGCAAGGGCGAAGTGCTGGGTGTGCTCCAGCTCATCAACTGCAAGCGTCATCCAAAGGTAAGGCTGACGGATGCGAATTCTGTCCGTCGCCAGGTTCATCCCTTTCCTGAGCGCGCCGTGCGGCTCGGGCTATCGCTTGCCTCGCAGGCCGCCGTGGCTTATGAAAATTCGCAACTATACCGCGACATCGAGAATTTGTTTGATGGCTTTGTGAGTGCTTCCGTGAAGGCCATTGAGCAGCGCGATCCAACTACCTCGGGGCACTCTCAACGAGTTTGCCAGATGACGCTTGCACTGGCTGAAGCGGTTGACAGAGAGCCCCAAGGGCCGTACGCGGATTTGCATTTTTCCCGCGAACAGATGAAAGAGCTGCGCTACGCCGCACTGCTTCATGATTTTGGCAAGGTGGGAGTCCGCGAAGAAGTCCTCGTCAAAGCCAAGAAGCTCTACCCGCTTCAGTACGCCCGCCTGCTGGATCGCTTTGACTACATCCGGAGAGACATCGAAGCGCGCTTCGCCGAACAGAAAATCGAAGTATTGCTGGGGCGCACACGCAAGGAAGCGGAAGCGCGCGTGCGAATCAAGTTGCTCGACGGGGAAGCTAGCCGCTTGCTCGCCGAATTGGACCTCTACGTCGAGTTCATCACTCGCGCAAATGAGCCAACGATTCTCCCTTCGACGGAGTTTGAGTTGCTGACGGAGATTTCTCAAAAAACCTACCGTGACCCGCGCGGAGCCGAGCGGCCTTATTTGACATCGGAAGAAGTGCGTTATCTTTCGATTCCGCGCGGGAGTCTCGATTCAAACGAGCGGCGCCAAATCGAATCACACGTGACGCATAGCTTCAATTTTCTGGCGCAAATCCCGTGGACGCGGGAGTACCGCGGCATTCCTGAAATTGCGCGCGCGCACCACGAAAAACTCAACGGCCGGGGCTACCCGAATGGCCTGACTGCTGCCGAGATTCCCATGCAGGCCAAGATGATGACTATTTGCGATATTTTCGACGCGCTCTCCGCGGCCGACCGGCCCTACAAACGCGCCGTTCCGACGGACCGGGCCCTCGATATTCTGAAACTCTGCGTCCGTGATGAAGAGATTGATCCCGAATTGTTCCGCGTTTTCCTGGATGCGCAGGTTTACAGTTGGGCTTCTAATCCAACTTAGTGAACAGAGCGGAATTGATCGACGATTACCTATTGGATGCGCACCGGCACTTAGGTATCTCTCAAGGTTCTTGGCTCTCTTACAATAGCCATAGGGCGGGCTATGTGGACCTATCTTCTTGGACCGTTTTTATCACTCTTTCCTCAGCGGTGGCGCAAGGCGCTGGCATCTTCCATTGACATCCATTGGCGCCCGGCGACAATTCTCAGCGGCCTGGCGGAAGCCATACTTGCTCTCGTCGCGCTCCTCTATTGGTATTGGTACTCCATGTCCACATGGATTTCCCAGCTCTTGGATGCGGCACTTGCCGGCAAAACGGCGGTCGGAACGACCGATCACCATATCGCCACCGCGGCACTAATGATATGGTCCACCCATCCGTTGACGTGGGTAATTGTTTTCGTCGGCATCGAAGGCACGGCGCGCTTCTGTGCTGCACTCACAGACACCAACCTCGGGATCTTTCCTCTTTACCTGATTGAAAAAACATTCTCCGTGGTTTTTCGGGTTGGCCAGGCTGAACGCCCCAGTGCGGCTAAATTCTCGCAGAGCCATGTCACGTCCTATGTTGGCGCCATCCGCGACAAGGTTGCGACTGCCCGGCCTTCGCAGGTCCCTGATGAAATTTATGTGGCTAGAAACGCTTCCGAAGAATTTCTTGAAATTCGAGCAAGCCGCGCCAAGACGGAATGGACTCCGCCCCGGGTGGTTCGCTTCGAAGATCACTACTATCGGCTGGAAGAGTGTTCCCGAGGGGCTGGACCGCGGCCCTACGTCTACAAATTGCGGCGGCTAGCGGCGGGAGTCCCGGGCCGAACCGTGCTTATTTATTCTCCGGCTGAGGAGCCCGTCAAAGCGAGTCGTTGAAGCGCGAGGATCGCAGGCCCCGATATCTTTTCCATTGCTCCACACGCTTAGCCTTTCTCAGCGCCTCGAGTCTCGACTACAATCTCCCCATGCCTCTTCGTTGGCTGTCGCCTGATGTCCTCGTGCGAACCTGCGCATTGACAGCCGCAGTCACGGCACCGTTTTTTATCGCGCACGCTCAAAAAAAACCGCGCTCGACGGCGGGACGTATCCTGCTGCTTCCGCGAACCATCGTATCGGGAGATCGCGCTACGCTCGCGGTGCTGGATGCGAATGGTCGCCTGACTCCCGGCGCCACGGTCCTTTTTTCGAATGGCGACAGATCGACTACGGACGAGACGGGCCGCGCGCTCTTCGTCGCACCTCTGAATCCAGGCGTTATTCTCGGTTCCATCGAAGGCCAGCCGGGCCGCGTTCCGGTAACGATCTTGACGCCGGCCGAGACCTCCGCGCCGCGGCTGGAAGTCACGTCCATCCCCGAGATTGCCTCTCTCTCCGACCGTTTCGAAATTGCCGGCCGGGGATTTTGTGGTGGTGCGGACGCGAACCAAGTCACTATCTCGGGCGCGCCAGCGTTTGTGCTTGCATCGTCGCCGACGTCACTCACAATCATGCCGCCAGCGGACTTGCAGCCAGGCCGCGCTTCCGTCGACCTTGCTTGCAAAAAACAAAATGGGCCGCCACTCGAAGTTGTCTTCGTGGCTCTTGAATTGGAAGCGGACTCTTCGCCGCTGGCGCCTGGCGTTCATCGCCAGCTCAATGTCCGAGTGCGCGGCACAAGGGCCAAAGTGAGATTGGAAGCCAGGAATCTGGCCCCGGAGATTGCTGAACTGAGTGGTGGCAATCCGAGCCGCGTGGTCAGCTCGGGCGGTGCGGAAAACGTAGCTCAGTTCGCGGTCGTAGGCCGCAAACGAGGAAGCTTTTTGATTTCGATCCATCTCGTGTCTCCCCGCGCCACTCCGCGCTAGCGACCCGCTGATTTACGAAGCGTCGATTCGTTCTTCCGGTTACGGGTTTGTGCCTCGTCCGCTGTGTTACATTTCTTGTTTGTGCTTGGGAAGTTACATCCGGAGACGTTTATGAACGCAATGTTTTTCATCAGCGCCGGACTAGCCCTTGGGGTCGGCGCTCTCCTGGGATGGCTGTTCGCACTATCGCGTGCGAATCGATTGCAAGCAGAAGCCGCCGGGCTCTCCGCTCAGCTCAGTGAGACGCGCAAACAGTTGGATGTATCCCGCGGCGATCTGGACAAGCTCCGAAGAGACCTTGCGGCCGAGCAGACGCTCCGCGCCAGGGCGGAATCTGATCGGCAAAACGAGCGAGCCAATCTCGAAGAGCAAAGAAACCTCCTGAGCGAGGCTGAAACCAAGTTTCGAGAGGCTTTCGATTCGCTGGCAGGGAAAGCCCTGGAACATTCCAGCCAACAGTTCTTACAACTCGCTCAAGAACGGCTAGCGACGCTGCAGAAGCAGGCTTCCGGGGAACTTGCTCAGCGACAGGAATCCATCAAGGGAATGGTTGATCCGCTCCAGAGCCGGCTTACGGAATTGCAAGTGCATCTCCGCGAATTGGAATCGAATCGCCAATCGGCATACGGCGAACTGAAGACGCAAGTCCAGACACTCGCCCAGACAAACCGAGATCTACAAAAAGAAACGGGGACGCTCGTCAGCACGCTTCGGCAGCCCCAAGTCAAAGGCCGATGGGGTGAGTTGACCTTGCGCCGAGCTGTCGAGCTAGCGGGAATGTCTCCCCACTGTGATTTTGACGAGCAGGTATCCGTGGCCGGAGATGAAGATGAGACACGCTTTCGTCCCGACCTCGTAGTGCACCTGCCCGGAGATGCAAACGTCGTCGTGGATGCCAAGGTTCCCTTGCACGGATTTCTAAGGGTAGCAGCCGCCCAAACCGAGACGGAACGACAAGCTGGACTCGCCGAACATGCGCGCCTCGTCCGGGACCACGTGCTTCAGCTTTCCTCGAAGGAATATTGGAAACGTTTTGACCGCGCTCCGCAATTCGTAGTGATGTTCGTGCCTGGCGAATCTTTTTTCAGCGCGGCGATGGAGAGCGACCCGGCCCTGCTTGAGGATGCAATGGAAAAGAGGGTGGTGTTGGCAAGTCCCACGAACTTGATGGCTCTCCTGAGGGCGGTGGCGTACGGCTGGAGGCAAGAGCAGATTGCAGAGAATGCACAGGAAATCAGCGACATCGGCAGGGAACTATATGACCGCATTCTAAAGTTTCTTGAGCACTTCAGTGATGTCAGAAGTGGTCTTGAGCGGGCAAATAAGTCCTTCAACAACGCCGTGGGTTCGTTGGAGGGGCGTGTCCTGCCGTCAGTTCGAAGATTGAAAGAGAAGGGAAGCCATGCTGCCGAATTGCCTGACCTCGAACCCTCCGAGACGGCCTTGCGCGCGCTAAACCCATCCTTGAACGAAGGCGAGAAGTAGATTTCTTGAAACGAAAAAACGAAGGCCTCGAATAGCCGAAGCCTTCGCCGTCTTTAACCCCTGACTCTTGGTTTTCAGATCTCTTCTACCAGGTTACTTTCAGCGCAAACTGGAATTGCCGCGCATCGTAGGCTGCTGTCGGCTGCCCAGCGCTGCAGGTTGTGCCCACAGAAGGGTCGCACAGCTGGTTGACCGCGGTGATATTGGTTCGGTTGAACAGGTTGAAGGCGTCGGCGATCAAGTCTAGCTTGATTTTTTCGCCGACAGGGATTCGTTTGGCCACGCGCATGTCCCAGGTGAACCAACCGGGCATGTTGAACGAATTCCTGCCGAGATTCCCCACGCATCCCGCCCCGGCCGTGGTGAACCCAGGCACGGTGAACTGCGCGCCGCTATTTGTCGAACAGACATTTGCCACCACAAATGTGGTCCCCGGGATATACGGCGATGTTGTTCCGCCGGCTCCGCCGGTCGCCACGGATGGGCGCGCTTGCGATGCTCCCAGATCCAGTCGAGTATCTTCACCAGTGATGACGTCAAATGGCCTGCCCGAGGAAACCTCGATAATGGGCGAGATCGTGATGTCCCCACCAAGATTTCGCAGGAAGCTGTGACCTTGCGCCGCGGCGGGCGTCTGGTACACCGCGCTGGTCACCCAGCGGTGACGCTGATCATTGACGGAATTGGAGCGCTCGAATTGAGGGAATCTGCTGTCCTGCGGTTCGAGAGTGGATTGCAAATCCGTGCCGTCGTCGATCGAATGAGACCAAGTGTAGCTCGAGAGCAACTCGAAACCCTTCGAGAAGCGTTTCGACACGTTGACCGTAAGCGCGTTGTACCAGGAGGCAGCGTCAGAATTTTGCGCGTCCACGCTATTGAACGGCACGGGCGCTCCGAAGCCCTGGGGATAGCCGGCCAGTGCTGCCAATTGCACTTGTCCCGCGTACCCAACGCTGAGTGGCTGGCCTGGCGCCAGGAGTCCGGCAAAAGATGGATTGGGTCCTGATTTCCGGAAGAAGTTGAAAAAGGCCGGCGTGCTTACATACTGGCCATTCAGGCTTGCGATAGGCGCTGGGCAGCCGTTGAGCACGCCCAACACAGCCGGGGCAATGACTGCGACACCGCAGGTGCCGGGTGTTGCAGCTATGTTTGACGATGGAGCAACGACCGTCAGAGGATTGCTCACCGAGAGTCCAGAGGCGGCCGCGTTGAACGCGTTTTGATCAAGCAATTGCGGATCGGTCGAGTTAACGTCGATCGGCCGGTAAAGGTGCAGACCTCGTGTCCATTGATACCCAACGCTGAGCTTCCACGATCCAGGAAGTTCGCGCTCTATCGTAAGGTTCGCTTGCTGAGCGTACGCGTACTTGAAATTCTTGGTCACCGGCAGCGTGAACGGCAGAATCGACAGCGGGAAACCACTTTGCAAATAAGCCTGATTGGCGAAGAGCGAACCCGGATTAAAGGGGTCAAAGCGCTGCTGTTGGGGCTGATAGCCAAGCGTCAGCGAAGTGGGAAACGCGATGTAAATGGAGTCAGCGTTCAATGCGCCCTGAAAGATGGAAGAACCGTTCAGATTTGCAGGGCTGTCCAGGTTTGAGCCGCAGAATCCAGGCGGAGTTGGCGAGCCTTGTGGAAGCGGGAGCAACCCGCAGGCGGAAGCAGTGCCGCCCGCCGAGAGCAGTTGCACTGACCGGCCACCGTCGGCCGTCGTCGAATCGAACGCGATCGCCAGCAGCGGGTGATCGAAGAAGAGGCCGTAACCGCCGCGGATGACAGTTTTTCCGCTACCGGTAGGATCCCAAGCAATTCCAAATCGCGGCGCTATGTTCTTGTAGTCGCGTGGCACGCCTTCTTGCACCCCCAACGCCTGCTCCGCGGCCACATTCACATCGGTTGCCGGAGAAAACAGCGGCGTAATTTCCAGGTCATAGCGCAATCCGTAATTCAGCGTGAGTTTGCGGGTGGCTTTCCAACTATCCTGCGCGAAGAAACCCATCGGCACGTTGTCGAACGGAGAACTAGAATTCCCGATGCCCTGAATGTACGAAGTGGGAATTCCCAAGCCATAGGCTTGTAACCCGGTCGCGCCCGGCAGCGCGATGCCGCCGGTGCATGCAGACCCCGTACCCCCGATGCAATCCGGGAAGCCAAATGACGAGGCCGCGATGCCCCCGAAGTTGACGTCGCCACCGAAGTCCAGCTCGAAAATCTGCGGTTTGCCTGAGCGCAGCTGGATCAGATTGTAGTCGCCGCCAAACTTAAACGTATGATTCCCGCGGATCAGCGTGACGTTGTCCGTCCATTCGAATCGCCGTTCGATGCGGTCCACCGTTGAATACGGTTCCCGTCCGAAATACGCATACCCGGGTATATTTACGCCAATGTCCGAACCGCCCGGAAGATTGGAATAACCAAAGTGCAAGCCCCTGCGCGCGCCCTGGAAGCGAAATTCGTTGAAGGCTGTGTCGCTGAGGATCGTGTCGTGCTGGAAAGTGGCGGAAAAGTCGCGGTATTGGCTCACGCCAGCGCGCGTCCCGGCATTTTGACCGAATACCTGGTTCTGCGAAGTGGATTCGATCCCGGTGATCAGAGACGGCGAAACGCCCACTCGAAGAAAGGAAGTGTTGCGGTTGTTCCATCGCTGATCGAGCCTGGCCGACCATAAACTGGTCTTCTCCGTTGCCGGAAAATTTCCGCGCAAGCTGCTGAGGCTCGCATAGGACGCTGGGAGCTGTGCAACTCCATAGGAATATCCAGCGCCAGGCGCCACGGGTATCGAGGAACAAGCGACCGTCCCGATCGTGGTTCCCACAGGGCAAGTCAGTGGAAGCGGAAATTGTCCGCCGGGTCCAGGATTGACCAGTCCACCCGTGAGTGCTGGGGCCACTAATCCGTAATCAATTTTGTTCAGCGCCACGCTAGACGCCGAGCCCATCAATGCGCCATATTCCCCGGCCAGCGTGGTCTGCCCGATACCTTCCAGCGCTGCGACTGCACTCGCCTGAGAGGGCGTCAACTGAACGGTCAGTCCCGGACCCAAGGGCACCGGCACCATGCCGAACGGGCCTGTCCCCGGTGATGCGGCTCCAATGCTCGAAAAATCCGTCTCTTCCCGTTGCGTGTATTCGTACGACAAAAAGTAAAACGTCTTATCCTTTTTCAGCGCGCCGCCCAGCGTGAAGCCGGTCTGCACACGTGTATAAGCCTGCTTAGTGGGATTCAGCTCTCCAGTCGTAGGATCCACAACTCCGGAAAATGGATTCCTGGACTGAAACGCCTTGTTTCGCAGATACCCGAAGATGTCTCCATGCGTTTCATTGCCCCCGCTCTTGGTCACAATGTTGATGACGCCGCCCGTGGCTCTTCCATACTCGGCGTTGTAATTGCTCAGGATGAGCTGAAACTCCTGCACCGCTTCCTGCGATACGGTCGAACGAATTCCATCCACCGAGTTATCTCCCGCGTCGGCACCGTCAACGCTCACCATGTTCGAACGCGCCCGAGCGCCGTCGATGTTCAATCCGCTGTTCGGCGCCGGCCCGATGGTCGGAGACACGTCGCGCGTTGTCTGGGAATTGATGAGAGTAAAATTGATGTAGTTGCGGCCGTTGATCGGAAGATTGTTGATGCTGCGCTGGTTGACCGTTTGCGAGACTTCCGTCTTCGTGGTCTCGATCGGAGCGGTTTCTGTCGTTACGGTCACGGTTTGCTGGACTCCCTTCAGTTCGAGACGCGCGTCCAGGATCGCTTCTTCACCGACTGTCACAACGACGGATTCATTCTGATAGGCCGCGAAGTTGGCTCCCCCATCCACTTTCACTTTATAAGTCCCCGGAGGCAATCCCACCACCTTATAGCGGCCGCCATCATCTGTGACCGCCGTGCGTTCCGCGCCGGTTCCCGCACTGGTGATGGTCAGTCTCGCAGCTCTCACGGCAAGGCCCTGCGGATCGGTCACGGTTCCGGAAAGCGTCGCTGTATTCACTTGCGCCTTCGCCATCGACGCGCATCCCAGTATCATCATGCACAGCGTGGTCCATATACGCACACCATGACGTCGCTGCATCTGAATCCTCCTCGTGGAAATCTGCCAATCTTCCGCTACCCCTAGCGGCCGCGGGATGCCCCGCCGATCGATGGCTACTCCGATGAATACACGGCTTTTACTTCAATAATCCGTCGAATTCAACAAAAACTTATTGGCCAGAGTCCTTTGGCTAAACTTTGGGGCAGATTTGTCGCAGGAAGTGTGAAGGGACGTCTTTCAGGTAGCAGCACGACCCCGTTGAAGGGCAGGGGACAACGTGACGCGATTAGCTTTCGCTCAGAATTGCAGGTGGCGCTGGACCAATTTGCGGAGCTTTTCGCGGTCTTCGTCTTTCATGTGCACAAATTCAACGCCGCTGCCGTCTGGTCCGATATTGCGTACCACCGCTGTAAAATGAATCTTGCGCAGGCCGGAGCGAACTTCTAATTTGATCGAGTCTCCAACTGTGAGCTTTCGCGGCGATTCCAAGTAGGCTCCGCCCAGGCTAATGGTTTTCACTCGAGCGAGTCCGGCTTGCGACCCGTCAATCTGCGCGCGCAGAGGCGATTCAAGTGGCACTCTCGCATAACGGCGGGGCACAACATAGCTGACGTTTGGCATTGAGCCAGACTCGAATGCCGCTCGCGCCCGCGCCGATGACGGCCGATCTTCGATGATTGCCAGCGCATCTTCCGCCGCAGCCCGCAATCCGGACGGCTCAGCAAACGCAAGTCCTTCACGGCCCTCCGCTAGCATGCGCAGCATTTCCGCGGCCTCTACGGCATGCATGCGCCCGATCGCTTCAATCGCCTTGATGCGCACAAAGAGGTCGCGCAGGACCTCGTGCTCTCCCGCTGCAATTTCCATTAGTTGCGGCACAGCCGTGGTTTCTTGGGCCAGCCCGATTTGATCGATCATCATCGGCACAACCAGCGGGTGCGCATCCGCGAGCACCGCGGAAAAAACAAAGGCTGCGCTTTGTGCGGAAGCGGCATTGGCGGGCCGCGATAACTCGCTCACTGCCAGGTCCTGCAAGTTCCACTCCCAGCTTGCCAGCGCTCGCGCCAATCCGCGCAGGAGCCGCTCTGGATCGGCCGCAGCAAGCAGCTTGATCGCTGCGCTCACCCGCTGTCTGCGCGCTTCGTAAAGGCGTGTCTCGAGAAGATTGAGCACGGGGACGCCGATGGTCCTTAGCAGCCGCGCCATTGGCGCCAGCATTTCCGACGCACGCGGATCAGTCAGTAGGAGCGTAAGGCGGTCGAGCAGCCTCTCCGGGTCCCGCTGCAGCAGCCGCGGCAAAACCGGATCCAGAGGCCGATTCGCCAGTGCTGCATCCACCAGGAGCAGCCAGCGGTCCTGCGCCACCAGGCGATGAGCTAGCGCCGCCATATGGTCGTGCTCTTTGTCTTTCGGGACTCGTTCCAAGCCGACCAAAATATTCTCAAATCCAGAGTAGTCGCCCCTCGTTGCAGCCACGCGCCCCAGCGTTTCCAGGAAGGCTGCGAGTAATGCGGCAGTTTCCGGAATGGTTTCCTTTTCCAGGGCCTTCATCGTCCCGCGGCTCAAATCTTCCGGCAATTGATTCGGCCAAAGCGATTCGATGATCGGCGTCATTTCATTCAAGCCCGCCGCAACCGCTCGCCGGGCGGAAACATTCTCATTTTCAACTCGGCGCGAATAGTTCAGCAGAATGTTCCGGGCTTCGCGCCTCGGAGCGTCCGCACCCGCCTCCGCCAATTGTCCAAGCGTTCGTTTCAGCGCGACAACCGGCACGCACCATACTTCTGGCCCGCGCAGCACCACGGATTTCTCCCGTGGCGGAAGTTCCAGCCAAAATCTTTCTAAGATCTGCTCTCTGTGTGTGTCGTTAGCCCAAATGGTCGCCAGCAAGGATAAGTGTTGCGAAGAATGAGGTCCGCTATAGCCTCCCGAGGAGACCAGCACATCGCACAGCCGATGAAACGTCTGGCGCACAGCCGCCGCTTGAAGCGTCCCGGCGGAAAACTCCGCTCCCAGGAATTCCAGGATCAGGCATTCGGAGAGTCGCAGCAAGAATGGCTGAGGGTGTTCGCCCTCTCTAGGAGCGTACTGCGACATCGAACTGAGGAGCATGCGGACTGTCTCGCGGCTCGCATCTTCCATGGCCCCGTGAATCGCGCGTGCGGCCTCTTCTGGCGAAAGTCCCCGTGCCGCTTCTAGCGGAGGCGTCAGCCTCCCGATCAGGCGCAGCGCTCCTGTTAAATCGTCAATCGCCGGCGGCAGAATTGGCGCCTCAGCGACTTCACGGGGCGAATTGCCACCATACGCCACGAGAGCGCCCATCAAGCTGGCGAGCACCGTATCCACTCTGCGCTCCGTTTGTGTATTAATCGAAATCCCTTCCACGCGGTTCTCCAGGAACCTCTCAGCCCACCAGGAGCTGCCGCCGCGCTTTATAGATTCCTCCGATCTGAGCAGCGATGCCTTGAAGAGTTGCGCGAACGTGTCCAGTTCGCCTACATGAAATTGGCGCGCGATTCCCAGCGATTGAATTCCTGCACGCTGCAAATCCTGTGCCAGCGACTGCATCTCGCCGCGCACATCCGGCAGGTGGGAATCGCTCAATTTCGGAACAACCAGCCCCCCGCGCTCGATGTGGATTTCGATTCCGTCCAGGGCACTGGCGAGGTCGCGCAAGGATTCATAAGAGGTGTCTAAACTTTGCAGCCGGCGAGGATGACTTCTGTCGTAAATCCGCTCGGAACGAAAGAGCAAATGCAGGCATCGCAACGCGTGAATCAAGCCCGCTGTACGTGCATCAGGAGTTGGTGTCACGAGCTTCGGTTCCGCGCCGGAATTTTGCCGCGCAGCAGTCCTTACGGACGGCTCGGGGTGATGGCGTGGCTTCGCTTTACCACGCTGCTCTTCGACCGGCATGATGGCCCGAAGTACCAAGTTGTTCCCCTCTTGCCTATAGCAAGCTCTGTCGACCCACTCGATTGCCCAGCGGGTAGGGACTTCTGCCAGACGTTATGCCTCAAAAGGCACGCGAGGGCAGGGACCCCTTGCCTACAATGCGAGCACGCTACCTACCTCTAAAGGGTGCTTGTAAGCGCTTTGTTTTTAAGGTTTTGATTCTTAGGTGCTAGGACTATGCAACCACTTCCGTTACAAATTGTTACGTTCCAAGTAGAGAGAAACCTGCCCTGAAGCGCTTCTGCCATTCGACCAAAAACAGTTGGGGATTGTCCTGTACAACCCGATTCCACTCACCTGGGCTTCAAAGCTTCCTCAATGCTGACCGTACCACCTTCGCTCGCTTGTACTGTTCGCTTCACTTGCTGGTAACCGGGAAGCCTGACGATCAAAGTGTGCAGCCCAGCCGGCATCTGAACTCGCGCCGGCGTCGTCTGTCCCGTTGTTGTCCCGTCTAGAAAAATTTCCGCGCCTTTTGGATTTGTATCCACTTGCGCCCACGCAACTCTGGAATTCAGCTCGACGGAAAGTTGTGTTTGGATGTTGTCCTTCACTTGCACTTTACCCGCGTACGCTTCGTATCCTGGCAGACGCACCACCAGGTTATAATTTCCCGGTGCCAGCGGCAGCGTCACCGGCGTCTGGCCGGATTGTTTGGCTCCGTTAATGAAAACGTCCGCGCCCGCTGGACGGCTCGTCAGATACAATCCCTGCGTTAACGATTCGAGAGTCGCCTTCTGATCTATGACGCTTCCCGCCTTCACCTGCAGCGCGGTCTGCATCGATTGATAGCCTGCCTTTTCCACTTCCAGGCTGTACTGTGCTGGCGTGAGATTGCTGAAGCTGCATGGTGTCTGGCACCGATTGACAACCCGTCCTGCGGAGTCACGCAAGAGTGCAGTGGCGCCAACCAAGTCCGTTATGACGTGGATCGCTCCATCGTTTGGCGACGTGACAGGATGTCCGCCCTCCGCTACATTTCCAGCAGCCGGAACGTCTACGTATTCAATGTTATCCACCACTCGCACGCTCGCGGGTGCATTTCGTAGGAATTTCAGCAAATCTCCGTGTTCCGTGGGGCGCAGTTTGCCGGCCAAGACCAGTGTGTTTCCAATGGCCTGTACTCTTGCCCGGCCCGTCAATCCTCGTTCGGCGATGATTTGGTCAATCCTTCCTTTGTATTCGGCTGCTTCCGGACTTACTACCAGTTCGCTTTTCTTTGCCGCGGGTTTTTGGACGCTCGGTTGGACAGGTTTCTTTTCCGGCGCAACCGCTTCTGGATTCGCTGTGGCCGGCGGTTCGCTCTCCGCAGGACTTCTATCAGGACTCGTCGCCGGACTGGTCGGCGGATTGTTTGCCGTGTTGCTAGCGGGCGCGGAGACCGCTCCTGTCGTTGCCGACACATTGTCGGGGTTTTTTTGTGCGGCGTTTATTTGGCGTGCATCTTCAAAAACAGGCCGCAGTTTCTGGATGCCATAGACGATCACCCCGATCAGAATTAATGCCACAAATACGCTCCCGATGACGCTCTTCTTTTTCGGGGGCTCTTGGATTGGCGTGATCGGTCCTGTGCGGCGCACGGTCGGCGTCTGCGTCGGGCTGGAAGCTCTCACGTTGAGCGACCGAGTCGTCGCCATGGTCATGGGATCTTCCTCGTAGGCTTGACGCCCGCCTTGCGCGCCTATACCCATTCCGGCAAGTTGCAGCGTAGCGTTTGGCGCACCCTGGCCGCCCGCTACCATCGTCTTATCCGGGCCTCCTCCTGGTGCGATGCTGCGATAGTTCCGCAGATCCTCCAGCATTTCGCGGCAGCTCTGATAACGTGCTTCCGGTTCCTTGGCCAGCGCCTTCATCACAACCGCGCTTATCCCCGGGTGAATCGATGGATCAATCTGCCGCGGTGGCACCGGCTCTTCGTTCACAATTTTGTAGATGACCGTCGTGATGTTCTGCCCCGGAAACGGCTTTTCGCCAGTCACCATCTCGTACAACATCACTCCCAGGGAGAAAATATCGCTCCTCCCATCCACCGCACGGCCCTTCACTTGTTCGGGCGACATATAACTCGGCGTGCCCATCACGTGTGCTGTCTGTTGCATTGTGCCGAACTGCAAAATTTTTGCCGTGCCGAAGTCCGTAACCTTTACCGTGTCGTCCGCTGTCAACATGATGTTTGCGGGCTTGATGTCCCGGTGCACCACGCTGCGTTCATGGGCAAACTGCAGAGCGCTGCATGTTTGTTCCATGATGCGCAGCACTCGAGGCAGCGCAAACGCTTGCCCCCCGTCGAGATGAGCCTGCAAACTCCTGCCTTCCACCAGCTCCATCGTGATGTAGTAGAGGCCGTCCTCTTCGCCAGCGTCGAACACCACCACGATGTTCGGATGAGTCAGCAATCCCGCTGCTCGTGCTTCGGTTTGGAACCGCGCCAGCAGCTCCGGCCGCGACAGGCCCGTTCCCTCTTCGCTCAATTTGATCGTTTTGACCGCGACAGTTCGCCCGATGACAGGATCAGTGGCCTTATACACAACACCCATGGCGCCGCGGCCAAGTTCGCCCGTAATCTCGTAACGCCCCGCCTTCAACGCTGTACTCATCGCCTTGACCGACTTTCCATCTCCCAAACAAAACCAGCGCGAGCCGCACACTTGCAGCCGCTTCAAAATCAAGACTTCCAATGCAAAATGGGCTGCCTGGCTGCTGTCAATTACACGGGAAACACTTCTGCCGACACCCAGGCGCCCTATCATGACAGTACCCATCAAATTTTCGGATGGTCAATCCCGCTGGGGTACCAGTGTTTCGCACTCGATACTTGGCCAAGCGGATGCGCGGGTGATTTGAGCTTAAAAGCTCGCACTCCTAACGTTCTTGTTATGAATGGGCTAAGCCCTCCAAGGCTATGGCCGCGGCGCCCCTTGTCCTGGCGACATGCTTCGCTCCGGCATTGGCAGGTTCGTCTCGCGAATCGGCCGGTCAACCTCGCCGGGCCGTGCCGGTGCTTCCAACCCGTCCGTCAACAGGTAGCCTTGCAGCGCCAATCCGTTCGTCCAAACGCCTTCGAGCGCCGCAATGTATTCGATTTGCAATTGATACAGCTTGCGCTGCGCCTCAAGCACTCGGGGGTACGACACCAGCATCTTCCCGTATTTATCCACGAGGAGGCTGTACGCCTTTTTTGCCTGTGGAAGCATCTCGTCGCGGTACTCCAGAGCCATCAATTTGGCGTTAGCGTACTCGTCGACCACTGTTGCCGCTCTCTCGCGCAGTGTCAATTCCACTCGCCTCTTCTCCTGCTCCGCACGGCCAATCTCTTCCCGCGCGGCGGCGATATCGCCCTGATTGCGGTTGAAGAGCGGAATCTCCACGCTGGCTTCCGCAATCCCCTCCCATCCGGTTGCATTCGGTCCACTCCCCAAGATTTCATTGTTATATTCCAAACCCGCACGGACCTGCACGTCAGGAACAGGTTCCCGTTGCGCTCGCGCAAGGACCGCTTGCGCGCGCCCCGTCGCGGTATCCGCAATCTGCACGGCGGGACTCTTTTTGGCAATGGCTTCCACAATCTCTTCCTCATTCAACTCCGGCCATCCCTTTTCCAAGTCTCCGGCCACCGTCGCAATGGGCATTGCCGGCTGCCCGATCACGGCCGCCAGCGAGCGCCATTCTTCCTTCAACGTGTTCTCTTGCATCCGCGTCGCCATGCGCATTCTTTCCGCCTCTATCTCCGCTTCCAGCACTTCCGATTCGTCCGCTTGACCGGTATTCATCAACTCGCGCTGCGTCTGCGCAGAATCTTCCGCGATTTTCGCTAGGTCGCGCCTTCCCTCCAGCCACTCCTGCGCCGCAAGCACGCGCAAAAATGCCATCTTCACCGCCGTCTCGACACGCGTGCGCTGCTCCTGGGCCTCGATTTCCGCCAACTTAGCCTCCGCTCCAAACACCGCCCGATTTTTGCTCAGTTTTCCGCCCGTCACGAATGTTTGCTGCACAAAAAATCCCTGCTTCCCCCCGCCGACGGTCCCGCCTCGTATCTCATCGCCCGTATAGCCAACGGAGGGGTTAGGGTAAAGTCCAGCCTGCTCCTGCCGCGCTTTCGCCGCGCGGATTTCCGCTTCCGCCTGCCGCAGCGTCGGATTCGTTTCCCCTGCCAACTCTTGCGCTTGCTCGAGAGTCATCAACTGCGCTCGCGCCCTTTCCTGCGCGCGGCCCATTTGAGGATATTGCGGCTCCACGAGTGGAATGTTGCCGTGCAGGTGCGTCCGCTCCTGCATTGTCATTTCCTTCGGCGCATTTGTGTCCTGCTCCCGGGCTTCGGCTTTTTCCTGTGCCTGCGCCGCACCCGCTATCAAGGTCATTCCCATTAGACTTGCCGTAGCCGCTATGAATCCCGTTCGATTTCCCCATCGCAGTTTCATTTCCGCCATTCCCTCTTTTCTTCTCTCCCTGTGGAAACTCTTCTGGTTCACGATTCACCCCGAGTGGCGTACGTCCCTTTCTCGCTCAACTGGCCTTAATCCGCGTCATCATCTCCTCGTACTCTCTGTCCGGCAGCACGCGCACCAGGGTCATCATCCCCATCATCTGCGCGCTCCAATTAGCAGGAAGCCCGTACGTCTCCGGTTTTGCCACCGCTTCGTCCATCCCCATTTCCATGAAGGCATCCTGCGGGAATCCCGGCACACTGCTCGCATCGGCCGCAATCGGCGAGTGCTCCCCATGTTCAACCCGCACGCTCTTTGACAAGGTTGCCATCTGGCTCATTGCTTGCATTTCCGTCAAGCCGGCCGTTTCGATCGCGCGGTCGCGCATGAGGTCCGTCATGCTGTTCATCATGTGGTGCGGCAAATGGCAGTGCAGCATCCACGCTCCCGGATATTTCGCGTCGAATTCCACCACCCGAGCCTGCGCCACTCCCACCAGCACAGTATTCATGGGATACCACGTCGATTCCGGTGCGCGCCCTCCTTCCGTTCCCGTCATCACAAACTGATTTCCATGCAAATGAATCGGGTGGTGGTCCATCCCCATATTAATGATGCGTAGCCGCACCCGGCTCCCCAGCCGCGCGATCATCGGCGTGATTGCCGGTGCCGCCACGCCGTTAAACGTCAGCCAGTTGTATTCCATCGACGCCGTGTTCGGCACTCGATTGTTCGGCAGGACGGCCCACTCCTGCAACACGATCCCGAAATCATGATCCGCGCGCGGCTTGTAGCTCCTCTCCGGATGCGCCACAAAAAATCCGATCATCCCCATCATTTCCTGCATTGCCCCGTGCGAGTGATAAAAAAACGTCCCTTCCTGATGCACAGTGAACTCGTAAGTATATTTTTCTCCCGGCGCCACCGGCCTTTGGCAAATCCACGGGACTCCGTCTTGATCGATTGGCACCTCCAGCCCGTGCCAGTGAATCGAAGTCGCTTCCGGCAATTTGTTTTCCAGGATGATTCGCACCCGCTCGCCTTGTTGCACTTGAATTGTCGGGCCCGGGATGCTTCCGTTGTATCCCCACGCCTCGATGGTCTTGTACGGCGCGATTTTTCGCTTTACCGGCTCCGCCACCAACTTGAAAACTTTCACGACCCCGTCCAATTCGAATGGCAGGTCCGCCACGTCCGGTGTCACCATCCGCAGATACGGGTCCGGCCCTGTCGGCACCACTTCCTTTTTCTTGTGGTTCCCGTACGGGCTGTGATGCCGCCCGCGTTCGATCTCCCGCGCCGTCTGCGAATCGTTTACTTGCGGGCTGCCACGCAGGGCCTCTCCCAGTCCCAGGAATCCCGCGCCAAAAAATGCCGCATCCTGGAAAAATCTTCTTCTCGTGCCGCTCATTCTTTCCTCCGTCAATTGCCTTCCAGCCGGCTCGCTGTACGCACCTGTGCCACCCTTGGCATTCGCGGCGCATCAATACCTTCGCCGCGAAAGCATAACATTCGCACCGTTACTTGGTTGGACTTCGTTTGCTGGGGGATTCGAAAATGACTGACGCTGCAAAATGAAATTGCACAGCCCCGCGTGCTGTTTTTCTAATATTCATGTCCTTCGGAATCGCCGCCCACTTCCACTTTCCCCGCGAACGATCGATACACGTACGTGAAATAACCCGCCGCCAGAATCATCCCGATCGCCCACCAGATGATTCCCACTTTCAACCCGTACGCGCCTGCCTTCGCCCCTTCCACCGTGAGCGAATACACCGGATCTCGCGCCGGCAGCACCATCGGATAAACGCCGAATACGACGCTCGTCAGCATTCCCACCAGATACAAACACGACGCGAAGAATGCCTTGCCCTCCTGACGCTTCCTCAATTCGAAAGCCACGCCCGCGAGCCCCGCCACGGCCAGTAGCGGTAGCACAACTCCAAACGGCCAGGTCACAAAGTTCGCTTTTACTTGCGGCTGCACCTGAAAAGTCACCGCCGTCACAACCGCCGTAAGCGCTACGACTCCCCACCATACCCGGCCAGCAACTTTCTTCGCCCGCTCATTCACCGCGCCGCTCGTCTTCAACTGCACCCACAGCGCTCCGTGCATCACGAGCACCAGCAGCGCCAGCACGCCCACCAAAATCGTGTACCAATCCAAAATTCCTGTCTCTTCTCCCAACTGGAAATTTGTCCACAGCGGCTCAAAAAAATATCCGCTCGCATCCAACGGCACGCCGCGCACCACATTCGCCAATGCAGCTCCAAAAAACACCGCCAGCAAAATGCTCGAAGCGGAAAACAAAAAGTCCCACAGCGGATCCCACACCGCGCTTTTCACGTGATTCCGAAACTCAATCGAGGCGCCCCGCAAAATCAGCAGCCACAGCACTACCATCAATGGCAGGTAAAATCCGCTGAAACCGCTCGCGTACAGCGCAGGAAATGCAAAGTACAGCGTTCCTCCCGCTGCCAGGAGCCACACTTCGTTCCCGTCCCAGACTGGCCCGATACTCGCCAAAATCTGCCGTCGCTCTTCATCTGTTTTCGCAATCAGCAGGTGAATCGCTCCCGCGCCCAGGTCAAACCCGTCCAGCAGCACGTACATCGCAATCATGATCGCTACCAGGCAGAACCAGATTGTTCCCATCGTGTGCTCCTCCGCCTAATCCGCGGCGATCGAAACTCGCGCTTCCTTCCGCGATTCTTCATCATCGGGCCTCGGTCCCTCTTCAATCTCGCGGTACACCAGGAAGAGCCACAGCATCGCCAGCACCGTGTACATGCCCATGAACCCGATCAGGGTGAACCACGCATTTCCTGCCCCAACTCGCGGCGAAATTCCGTTTGCCGTCCGCATCACCCCGTAGATTAGCCACGGCTGTCTTCCCAGTTCCGCCGTCATCCATCCTGCCGTGTTCGCGATATACGGCAGCGGGACGCAAATCATCAGAATCCATAGCATCCATCTCGCCGTGAACAAATTCTTCCGCCAGTACATGAACGCCGCCACCACCATCACCGCGATAAATATCGTCCCCAACCCCACCATCACGTGGTAGCTGTAATAGAGCAGCGCGATCTGGTCCGGCCATTCATCTTGCGGAAAGTCCGCCAACCCGCGTACATTCGCGCTCCACTTCTGGTATGTCAGAAAGCTCAGCATCTGCGGCACAGTCAGCGGGTTGTCCAGCCTTCGGTGTTGCACATCCGGCTGCCCCAAAATCGCCAGCGGCGCGCCTTCTTGTGTCTCGAACAGCCCTTCCATCGCCGCCAGCGTCGGCGCTTGATTCTCCGTCACCATTTTTCCCTGTTGGTCGCCCGTCGGGAAAAGTTGCAGCAGCGAGGCCACCAGGCCAACGAGCACACCAGCCTTCACAAACGTCCGCCCATACGTTTCATGCCGGCTCGTCAGCAAATAGAACGCGCCGACTGCAGCCATCACGAAGCATCCCGTTTGCACTGCTCCCAGCATCGTATGTGCGTATTGCCAGAGCCCCCATTTGTTAAGCACCAGTCCCCAGAAGCTCGCGAGTTCGATCTCCCCGTTCGCCCCTATCCGGTATCCCACGGGATGCTGCATCCACGCGTCCGTTGCTACAATCAGAAATCCCGAGAGCCACGATCCCAGCCACACCAGAAACGCCGCCCACCAATGCCCCACGCGCCCCAGCTTTTTCTCTCCAAACAAAAACAATCCCAAAAAACTCGACTCAAGGAAAAAAGAGAACACGCCTTCCATTGCCAGCGTCTGCCCAATCACTCCTCCGGCAGCTTTTGAAAACGCCGCCCAGTTCGTTCCGAACTGAAATTCCATCGGAATTCCCGTTACCACTCCAATCGCGAAGTTAATTCCGAAAATCCGCGCCCAGAATCGCGCAGCACGGTTGTAGTGTTCGTCGCCCGTTCGCAGCGCTTTCGTCTTCAAATATACGAGCAGCAGCGCCAGCCCCATCGTCAATTGCGGAAATATGTAATGGAAAGTTACCGTGAACGCGAACTGCAGCCTGTGTACTGTAAGCGCTTCATTCATTCCCGAACCTCGTTGCCCTTTGCCTTATCACCGCCTCGGTGCCCTTCGACGTTCGAAGGGCGCCATCGCCCCGGCTTGAATAGCAGCATTCTCCCACTTTTCCTGTGACCCTGGACACAATTCCGGCAGTTGATAGCGAACTCCATTAAGTCTTTCTTATCGCTCTTTGGATTTTGCTGGCCCTGGTGGACGATCTTAGGGCCGCTGAGCTGGAAGCTGGGTATCCTCGTGCTCTTCCTAGGAACGGTGGTTCTGTGGGATGACGAACGCACCGGGGATTCGGCGGTCCAACGTCGCCAGGACGCCCTCGTTGGCCCTGGCGAGCTCCGCCAAATGCCCGTCGGTCGTTTGCTTTGGAGTTCGCACCCACCGGGGGAGATGAGAAATGTCACGGTCATCAGCAATGAAAGTGCAGCGCATTTTGTTGCTCTTTTTCAACTCGAGCAAAAGCTCGCGCGCTCGCGCGACAGATGAACCGTATTGTTGAGCCTGTCCAAGCACGCGGACAAAACCCAATTCCGTGATGGAACACGTTGCCAGTTCCGGAACCCCTCTCGCGGCAAGGCGTTGCACCCAGCCCGCGACCCGCCCATGGAATTCATGTTCCAGCACGCCCAACGCGAGCAGCGCATTTACGTCCAACAGGTATCTCATGGAAAATCGGCAAGCGCTTCATGCACCTGCGCGCTCGTCAGCTTTGGAGCATCTGCGCCGGCGGTCAGCACCGGCAGTCCCGTGACCCTGTCTCGGACGATCCTTGCGTTTCGCCGACGAGCTCTTTGCGGGGTAAGCACGATGTGTTCCCCTTGCACTCTGGCCTCTAGCGAATCGCCCGCCTGCAACCCCAGCTTGCGCCGGATCTTGCTCGGGACAACCACCTGCCCTTTTGTTGAAACTGTCGTCCGCATGGTAAGACCATCTTACCAATAATAAGTCACTCTGCAACGCCTAAGCCGTGGAAAGAACCCAGCGTGGACCTTTGCGAATGGCACCGTGCCCTTGAACGGAAACAAGGGCAAAAGGCTGCCAAGTAACTCATCTGGTATCCCTGTACCTTCGAGCAGTAGGCCACCCGCCCATGAATCCGGCACGATGGCAGTGGAGGACCACAATGGCCAACATCGTTATAGAAACGAGCCGTGTCGAGAAATTCCTTGATACGCTCAAGAACTATGTGGGAGCGACAATTTGGCAGGGCGCTCCTTCTTTTGTTTCCCAAGGGGCACCCTACACCATTGAGCCGTGCATGTATGATGCGGCCTTATTTCAAGAAGCCTTGGATTCGGGCAAGGCTGAAAAGCGCGTCCTAACAGTTGCAAGTATCTCCTTCACTCACAAACTCGAAATCATTGCGGCGAAGTCTCATCGGTATAGGATAACCGTGAGAGGCGTTGATATCGACCTTGAAGTTGCCAATCCCCCACTTACACCGAAAGACGAAGAACTGGTTCGGAAGCTGGTAACTACAGGCCGGAAAGATGAAAATGTTCGCAAAGAGCTGGAGCGCCGGGGAATTAGGCTAGCCTAGTCATATTTTTGGTGCGGGCCGTGGGATATCTGGTGGGGCTGGGGAGATTCGAACTCCCGACAAACGGTTTAGGAAACCGTTGCTCTATCCATCTGAGCTACAGCCCCGCTTCCCACTATTGTAATACGTTCCGCGCTTTTCGCGTCCCGGCCCTTTGCGCCCCCACGCTCGCGCGTTTCTTCACTCAGCCCCCGCAAATCTCGCCGATTCTGCGCTCGTTATGGCTGCAATCCCGGGGCCACCTTCGCGATCCGCAGCTTCTTGAAAATGGTTGGCCAGTATTCCTTCAAAAGATTGTTCGCCGCGCCGAATCCAATCCGAATCCCATACCGCTGAAAAGTTTTCCCCGCCGTTCGCTCTGAATCGGGAAGATAGAGATTCGCCATGCCTTCCGCCGCCAGCGGTCCCACCGTTCCCGGCCAGTTAAAGCTTTCTCCACCCGCGTCCGTCCGAATCACCACGGCGCGTCTTAGCGCGTATTTCGCGCGCGCTACAAACCCGCTTTTCAAGCTCACGAAGTATCTCGGATCATCATGCAGCATCGCCGGCAAAAGGAATGACCCGAAAAAATGGCTCGAAGCACCGGTCGCCATCGAAGATCCGAATCTCTTTCCGTATCCCTCGCCGCCCTGTCCGTACCCCGCCAGTGTCCCTCGCGCCTCGCTGATTCCAGCTGATGCCGCCGAACTCAATATCTGCGGTGGCGAGATGCTCTTGTCCAGGAAGAGTTCAAATTTTTGCAACGAAGTCAGCGGTCCAGGGCTGGTCGCCAGATCCGGATAGAAATAGGATTTTCTGGCGATGAGTCCCAGCGGCGTCTGCCAGACCCCCTTCTGTTGCTTTCGCGCCGCGTCCTTTGCGGATTGCTTCGGTGCCGGCGTATCGGGCAGGCTCGCGGGTTCCGGCTTCTGCTGTGCCATCGCATTCGGGCCACACAAAAGGGCCAGCCCCGTCAGAAGAACCTGGATCCTCAAGCTCATTGTTGCGATCTTAGCATGTCCGGTTCGATGCTCCTCTCTGCCCAACCGGCCCTGCTATTATTCCTTCTTCACCCCAGCGCCGCTCCCACCGTAATAGTCGGCCGAACATTTATCCTTGCCGCGTCGGCCACCTTGAGTCCCTTTTCTGCTTACTTCTCCCGGCGTTCGAATGATCGCCTCATACTAAGTATCTAAAAATAAAAGGTTTGAAAGTTTATGCTTGACAACTAGTATGATTTTGTTATAATGCCCATATTCTATTGCGGAGGAGAAAGGCAGTAACCACTTGCCTCCTCGCCAACTCCGCCTCGGCCGTCCTGACACATCTCCAAAACCCTATGCGCTTACCTCGTCAATCCGGCTCGCATCCTTGTATCGGGCATTGTCTAATCAGATCTACACTCATAACTCCTTTAGAATCTGCACTTCCATAAAATCGCCTCGTAACCCCTTTAGAATCCGCACTTACAATACGCAGGACTTAAAGTCCTTTAGAATGAACACTTACAACAAAACAGGGGGGGTCTCCAAATAATGCTTTCCAGCGGTCCGCCGAACGATACCCATCTTAATTGTCCTCCCGTAATTCGAGCGGAAAGACTTAATGGAACGGAACAACTTTCTTCGCGTGCGAGGCAAGACTTCCATTCCGATCGGCGGAAGCTTGCTCCCAAATTCCTCCTCATTCATTTCTCTCCCGTTACGAATCAACTGTCGCTCCTCCTCGTGTTATCATCACCGCCAATCCATCGCCCAATCTTCTCCTCCCGGAGGTCGTCATGAAACGCACCCTGCGCATCGTTGCCATCATCGTCGTGGTCTTGATTATTTTGCTCGTCGCCGCTCCATTCTTGATTCCCGTCGACAAATTTCGCCCCACCATCGAGCAGAAAGCTTCTCAGGCCCTCGGCCGCAAAGTGGAGTTCGGAAACCTGAGCCTCTCGCTTATCAGTGGTTCGCTCTCCGCCGAAAATCTCTCAATCGGCGACGATCCCAAGTTCAGCACATCCCCCTTCCTCACCGCCAAATCCCTCAAAGTCGGCGTGGAAATCTTTCCTCTGATCTTCAGCAAAACGCTGAACGTTACCGGCATCACCATCGACAGTCCACAAGTGACTCTGCTTCACAACCCTGCTGGGGTATGGAACTTCTCCTCTCTGGGCGGCGCCTCGGCAAAATCAGAACAGGCCCAGGCCGCCAAAAGCTCCGGTTCAGCTGCACCTGCCGATCTCTCCGTTCAGAAATTCACCCTGGAAGGTGGCCGCATCATTGTCGGTTCCACGAGCTCCTCGAAACGCAGCACCTATGACAACGTCGGTGTCGTCGCTTCCAACTTTTCCATGACCTCCAAGTTTCCCGTCACTGTCACGGCCGATCTTCCCGCCGGCGGAAAATTCAAGCTCGATGGTACTGCCGGCCCCATCGATCAGGAAGATGCCACTCTTACTCCCCTGGACGCCAAGCTCGACGTCTCCTCGCTCAACCTCGCCTCCACCGGCTTCCTTGATTCCTCCGAAGGTCTCGGCGGCCTTCTCGATCTCACCGCAAATCTCACGTCGCAAAATGGTGAAGCGCAGACCGCCGGCAATGTCAAACTCTCGAAGGCTCTTCTCGTGGCCGGCGGTTCGCCCGCCGGCGTTCCAGTCACCGTCGACTTCAATACCAAATACGATTTGCGCAAAAACTCCGGCGTTCTGAATCCCTCGACCCTCAAGATTGGCAGCGCGGCCGCCCATCTCAGCGGCACGTACAACACCGCGGGCGAAGCCACTACTGTAAACATCAAGCTCGATGCCAAGGACATGCCGGCAAAAGATCTGCAGGCTTTTCTCCCTGCGCTCGGCATTAATGTTCCAAAGGGTGCTTCTCTCGAAGCGGGCACTCTCAACGCCAATCTGAATCTCACTGGACCGACGAACAAACTGGTTACCTCGGGGAATGTCGGTCTCTTCAACGGAAAACTCGCGGGCTTCGATCTCGGCTCTAAGATGAGCGCCATCGCCTCGCTCGCGGGCATTAAGACCGGCAAAGACCTGGACATCGAAAAGCTCACCACTGACCTTCGGATGGCTCCCGATGGATTGAGGGCGGACAATTTCGTTGCCGTCGTTCCCTCGCTTGGGAATCTAAATGGCGCGGGCACCGTCGATTCCAAAAACAACCTCGATTTCAAGATGGCGGCGACGCTCACGAGCGCGGCGACCAGCGCGGCGGCTCCTGTGTCCGGCGTTGCCGGACTGATCGGCGCGGCCACCGGTGGAGGCGGCGGCTGCAAAAACGGCATGACCGTGCCCTTCCAGATTCATGGCACCACTTCGGATCCCAAATTCATTCCCGATGTCGGTGGGCTCGCTGCCGGAATGTTGAAATCACAACTAGGCTGCGCCGGCGGCCTGACCGCGGGCGGCGCCAAAGACGCAGGCAAAGCTCCCGCCGACGCCATTAACGCCCTCGGCGGCCTCTTCAAAAAGAAAAAACCGAACCACTAACCGCAAGAAAAGTCGCAGGAGAAAGGACGAAAGCCGCCCAAGAAATTCAAAGTAGACCTGAGCAGTCGGCACTGCTTGATCCGATGCCGCTGATCATTCGTATCGCAGCGCCACCATAGGGTCCACGCGCATGGCGCGCCGCGCGGGGAGAAACGCAGCGATTCCGGCTATGAGAAGCATCAAACCAATTGCAAAGCCAATGCTGAGCGGATCCGTCGGCTTCACTCCCCAGATTGACCCGCGAATCAACCGCGTAGCTGCAAGGCCAGCCGCCACGCCAAACGCTATGCCGATGCACACCACGCGCATCATTTCGCCAACCAACATGCGGAACACATCGGCTTGATTTGCGCCCAGGGCCATCCGAACCCCTATTTCGCGCGTCCTTTCCGCCGCCGCGTGAGATGTCACGCCATAAACGCCAATCATAGCCAGCAGCCCGACGAATAAACTGAACGTCGTTGCAACCAATGCCATGGCGCGATTTCGGTGGACGGAGTCGCTCAGCATGTTGCTGAGCGGTTCGCATTTCAAAACGACACGAGGATCGACCGTGGCGGCTGCAGCCTCCAAGCGCTTGGCCGTTTCGGAGAGGGAACCCGCCACTCGAATTTCGAAATTGCCGATTCCCAAGCACGAACCACCGCATTGGGCGACTGGCCGGCGCAAGAGAGGAAGCGGCGCGTCACTGGGGCGACGAATTTGTATGTCTCCGGCGACGCCAACAACCTGGACGACGTAATCGCGCCCGTCACCATCGCCATCATTCTCACGAAATGTCAGCCCGACGGGATTCACTTTGCCAAACAGCACTCTGGCGAGCTCTGCGCTGAGAATAGCCACCGGAACTGATGTGGAGGTGTCTGTGTCATTAAAATCCCGGCCTGTCAGTATCGGAGTTCGCCAGGTTCGGAAAGAATCCGACGAGCTGAAGCCGAGATAAGCGCCGGTTCTTCGCTCGGATCCTCCCGGCCCGGAAACCACCAATTGGACAAGCGCCGTCTTCGAAAAGGTGCGGCCCCATGACGCGGACGTTACGCCAGGCAACGACCGAAAGGCGGCCAGTAACTCCTCTCCGATGATGGCATCGCGTTCTGGTTTTTCGCTGTCACCCGGAAGAATTACCCGGGCTGTGAGCACGCCCTTGGGGTCATAGCCCGGATCCTGCGCCAAGAGGGCCTGCAGTGTGCGGACCAGCAAGCCCGCGCTGGTAAGCAATGCAACCGATAAAGCCACCTGCACGACAACAAGGCCAGATTTCGTGAACCGGTTTCCGGGCTTTCCGGTTGTCGCGCCGTTGTTCATCGCCGAAGAAAGCGAAATTTGAGTCGCCCCGAACGCTGGCGCCAGTCCAAAGAGCAGGGCGCACGCCAAAGTGATGCTCGCGGCAAAGGCGGCAAGCTTCGCGTCCCAGGACAAATCCATCAGAATGGGATCGTTCGGATAGGAAAGCGCCCATTGCAGAACTTGGCTTCCCCAGCGCGCGATGATAAGACCGGTCGAGGCACCAGCTACTGACAAGACAGCACTTTCCGTCAGCAGTTGGCGTATCAGGCGCCAGCGCGTCGCGCCCAGGGCAAGCCGAGTCGCGATTTCGCTCCGTCGCTTTGCAGCCCGCGCGAGCAGCAGATTGCCCAAGTTTGCGCAGGCGATGATCAAAGCAACTGCAGCCATCGCCATCAAAAGCAACATGACGTCCGTCGATTGCAGCCAGGTAGTGGACATACCGTTCGCCATGGAATATGCGTCGAGAGATCCGTGTGGAACGGATTGCCCTCTGCTTCCGTTAGGGTTGGGCGGTAGGGTTTTGAATATCTCTGGAACCAGCACTTGCAATCCGGCATTGGCTTGGCTCACGCTCACTCCCCGCTTTAGTCGTGCCACAAAGCTCAGCTTCCAAGCAAGCGGATTGTCCAGCGACGGCGTCCGATGTCCGTAGAGCATTGGATAGTCCCTGTACGTTCTCTGTGCTTCGAGAGGCATGAAGATTTCAAGTACGCCGTCGGATTCCACGCCAAAAAAAGACTCGGGGGCCACTCCAACGATCGAGAATTCGTGTCCATTTACACGGATCGCCCGGCCGAGAACGTCTGTCGATTCACCATACCGCTGCCGCCACAATCTGTGACTAAGCACGCATACGGTCCGCGCGCCAGGCTGGTCATCCGAAGATTGCAGGACTCTTCCTAAAACGGCTGAGACGCCAAGCGTTGAGAAGTAATCGCCAGAAACATAGGCTCCGTATACATCCTCCTGTCCGTTTGAGTCTGCGAACACGAAGCGGGCGTCGAAGTAGTTGTAAGCCATGACGCTGGAAAAAATATCCTGCCGATCTCGAAAGACTTTCCACTCACCGTACGAGTGCCCGTTGCTGCCCATGCCGGCACGATCCAACTCGACCAACTCCTCCGGCCGCTCGACAGGCAGCTTCCTAAGCGCCATTACATAAATCACCGAAAAAATGGCAATCGTCGCACCGATTCCCAACCCGAGGGACAAAACAGCCACTGCGGCAAAGCCCGGATTTTTTCGCAGGGTACGGAGGGCGTAGCGAATGTCGGAGAAGAAACTTTCGAGCGTGGGCCATTGCCAGACAGAGCGGCTGTCTTGTTCGATGAGGGTGAGGTTGCCGAATTGGCGGCGAGCGGCGTGGGTGGCGTCTCTGCGCGACATGCCCGTGGCGATGAGTTCTTCGATTTTTTCTTCGAGGTGCTGCTGGATTTCAGCAGAGAGATCGTCGTAAAGGCGGCGGCGCGAGAACAATTGTTTTGTCCAGCTTGTGATTTTCACGATTCACCTGGAGCGAGAACGCGCGTGATGCCTTCGAGCATTTTTTCGAAGCGGGAGACTTCGCGTTGCAGATGCTTTGCGCCAGCGGGAGTGAGTTTGTAAATGCGGACGCGGCGGTTGGTGGCGGAGATGGCCCATTCGGCTTTGACCAGATCTTCCTTGAGGAGGCGCTGGAGAGCGGGGTAGAGCGAGCCTTCTTCGATTTGGAGGAGGTCATTGGAGGTGCGCTTGATGTGCTGGACGAGAGCGTAACCGTGGAGAGGCTGACGCTTGAGAGTGCGGAGAATCATCATTTCGAGAGCACCGGGGAAAAGGTCGCGCTGTTCGGGCTTTTTCATGGGGCGGCTCCGAAACATGGAAGCAGGCTATACGGCGTAAGGCCTAGAGTAAAATAGTGTAAGCAGAATTTGCCGTCAAGCGTTATTTTTCCGCGAGAAGATCGAGCGGGGAAGATGGAAAACGTTCCGCGTTGAGCGAGTGAGGACGCGTTATTCGTAACGAAGGGCAACTATGGGCTCTACGCGGGAAGCACGGCGCGCAGGAATGTAGCAGGCCAGCAAGGCGACAGCGCCGATCATGGCCGGCACAATGATAAAGAGCCAGCCGCCGAGAACATGAAAATCATAAAACGCGGCTTCGAATAATCTAGGCAGCGGAAACGCTCCCACCATGCCGATGGCGGCTCCGATCGCGACGAGCTTCAATCCATCGCGAAAAACCATGCGAAGAATGTTTTTCTTTTCCGCGCCGAGGGCTACGCGGATGCCAATCTCCTGGCTGCGCTGTCCGACAGAGAACGCGACGAGACCATATATGCCGATGCCGGCGAGGATGAGGGCGAGGCCGGCAAAAATTGCCATGAGCTCGCTGAAGATGAAGTCGGGAGCCGCTTCCTTTGCCAGAAGCTCGGGCATGCTGATGACGTCGCCGACGGGCAGATCATTGTCGAGAGACCAAACTGCTTCGCGCAAACCTGGGGCGAGCGAGTTTGCGTCGTTTGCCGATCGCGCGATTACAGACATTTCCCCTGAGGGATGCTGCGCAAAAGGTACGTACATCTCCGGATCGTCGGTGAAATTGAGCGGCCAGCTTTTTGTGTTGTGAACGATTCCAACGATCTGGCACCAACGATTTGCGAGGGCGTCGGCGGAGTCGATGCGAATTTGTTTTCCGAGGGCATCGCCCTTCGGGAAAAAGCGTTCGACGAATTTCTCGCTCACGAGTGCGACGGGCGGCGAGGCGCCATCGTCAGTCTCCGCGAAAGCGCGCCCGGAGATCAGGGGAGTTTGGATGGTTTCAAAATAGCGTGGACTCACTACATAGTAGCGAGCGCGTGAACGATCGGACACCGCTAGATTTTCCTGCCCCTTTAGCAAAAAGCTCTCAAAACTGGTTCCGGTTGCGGGCAAGTTAGAGGTGATGGCCGCGGAATCGGCGCCTGGGGCGGCTTCGAGGCGCGAGATAAGTTCGCGGAAGAACTCAATTTGTTTCGTGGGGCCTTTGTAATGTGTCTCGGGGAGAGCCAGTTGAGCACTGAGCAAGTGCTGTGGCTGAAAACCAAGACTGCGGCGCATGCCCTCGACGAATCCTTTGATCAAGATGCCTGCACCCGTCAGCAAAATGACGGCGAGCGCAACTTCTGCGGCGACGAGCACGCCTCGGCCACGGCCTTTGTTTTTTCCGGCAGAAACGTTGGCGCTGTCGTTTTTCAACGTGGGGAACACGTCGACGGCCCAAGCTCGAAGCGCGGGCGCAAGTCCGAAGATTAACGCCGAGACTATGGCGATGGCGGAAGTGAAGGAGATGACGCGCCAATCGATCTGCATATCGAGCATTTTGATGGCTTCGTTGAAAGACAGTACTTTATGCAAGAGCTGAGAGCCGCCAACTGCGAGGCCCAGCCCCACGAGCGTACCGAGCGCGGCGATCAGCAACGCCTCCGTCATCAGCTGGCGCACAACGCGCATCCGGCCCGCGCCAATCGCGATTCGTACGGCCATCTCTTTGCCTCGACTTGTGGCGCGCGCCAGGAGCAGACCGCCGATATTTGCGCAAGCAATCAACAGGACAAAACCGACCGCGGTCACAAGAATGGCGAATGCGGGACCAGCGTTGAAATCCCGCACCATGTATTCCTGAAGAGTCAGGCAGTTTGCGCCCCAGCCATTTTCTGTGTCCGGAAAGTTCTGGGCGGCGAGTTCACCAAGGGTCTTGATGTTTGCTTGCGCCAGTTTCAGGCTGACATCAGGCTTGAGCCGCGCGAAAAGGTAAAGATCGCGTGTCTCCCTGGCCGCTGCGCTTTGGGTGGACTCATCCTGGACAAGAGGGATCCAGAGTTGCGCTTGAAAAGACATGAGGCGGAAGCTCTCCGGCAGTACGCCAATTACTATGTACGGCTCGCCATTCAGGTGGAGGTTCCTCCCGAGGATTCCCGCGTCAGAGCCAAATCTGTGTTCCCACAATTGGTGGCTCAGGAGAACGACGTGATCGTGGCCGCTCTGGTCTTCATTTGCGGAGAAGGAGCGTCCCAGCTCAGGAAGAACACCGAGCACAGAAAAATAGTTGACGGTAACGCGCGAGGCTGTGATGCGCTCGGGTTCTACTTCGCCGGTCAAGCTTACGCTGTTGTAAGGCTGGCTTGCCGCCATGCCGGCAAACGATTTGTTCTCTCGTTTCCAGGCGAAGAAATTCGGCGCGGAAACCGGATTCAGGTTTTGTCCCCAGAGATGTTTGGTTGTAGTTCCGTAGACGACCACGGCAGTGTCGGGGTCGTGTACGGGGGGCTTCTTGTAGAGGACAGCGCTGACAAAACTGAAGATCGTGGCGTTGGCTGCAATTCCCAAAGCCAGTGTGAGCACAGCTATGGTAGTGAATCCAGGACTTTTGCGCAGCACGCGCGCTCCGAAGCGCAAGTCCTGCAAGAGGACATCGAGGAAGGGAAGTCCACGCCGCTCGCGGTAGTCTTCCTTGGTTTGTTCCACGCCACCTAGTTTCACGAGTGCCTCCCGCCGGGCCTCTGCCGGCGACATGCCGGCCCGCAAATTGTCTTCGATGTGCAGTTGAAGATGGCTTTCCACTTCAGCGGAAAATTCGCGGTCGCGACGGTCCCCGCCGAACATCCCTGTCAAACGTACCAGCCAAGCTCGAAGAGTCCTCACGTTATTTTCCTAACACCCGGATGATCTCAATGGTAGCTCTCGATCTCTGATGAATCATTCGTGGCGCAACGCCCTCGCCGGATCCATGCGCATCGCCCGCCGGGCGGGAAGGAACGATGCGGCGAGAGCGACCAGCACCAACAAAATCGCCACGCCAACGTATGTGGCGGGGTCTGCTGCTCCCACCCCGTAGAGCAGGCTGGCCATGAGACCGGTCAAGAGAAGGGCGCCCGTCAACCCAATCACGACGCCCAAGAGCGCAAGCCGGGCGCTCTGTCCCACGATCAACAGCATTACCTCGCTGCGCCGCGCACCAAGCGCCATGCGGATGCCGATTTCGCGCGTCCGCTGAGCAACCGAATAGGAAATAACGCCGTAAATTCCGACAGCTCCGAGCACTAGCGCAAGTGACGCGAAGATGGCGAAAAGGGACGCCGTCGAGCGTGGTCCGGCGACCGCTTCCGAGACCCAACCGTGGAGCGTTTGGATTTGACTGACCGGCACATCGCGGTTTAACTCGTTCACTACACTCTACAACTCACCGCCGATCTGCGTTTGGTTTTCGGAGGTCCGCAAGAGCAATGTCAACTCAGCGGGGGCCGATTCGTCGCCTCTCCCTTGAACCGCATGCGGTCCATAGGGCATGTAGACTTCTCCATCGATCCATTCCGGAACGTTTCTGGTGAGGCTATTTTCTTTTACGTCGCCGACAACGCCGACGACCGTCCACCAGTCATTCATCCAACGCGGCTTGATGTGCATGCCAATCGGATTTTTCCCCGGCCAGTAGCGCTCGGCAGTGGACCTGCTTACGATCGTTATGCGTTGCGCATTCTCGGCGGCATCCGCCGCTATAAAAGCGCGGCCTTGCAGAAGCGGAATTCCCATGAGCTTGAGATACTCCGGCGTGATGACACGTTCCAGCAGCATAGGCACATGAGCGCCAGCGGGAACGGTATGAGCTTCCACGTCCGAGGGAATGGTTTCCCAGATACTGCTGAGAGGAAGCCCATTCACTGCCGCCACATCTTTCACGCCGGGCAGAGCCCGCACGCGATCGAGCAAGTCGCTATAGAACGCCTGGCAACGTCCCGCGACGGCGCAGAAGGACTGGTTTGGCGTAATGCGCGCTGTCAGGATGTACTCTTGGCGAAATCCGGGATTGGTATTGGAAAGTTTCCAAAGACTCTTGACGAGAAGTCCTGCCGCAATCACGAGGACGGCCGCGACGGCAACTTCTCCAACGACCAGACTTCCGCTCAGGCGATTGCTTCCCCGAGATTCGTCCTTTTCGCCGCCCGTTCGAAGAGTCTTTGTGAGGTCAACTTTCGAAGCTCCGTTGGCAGGCATCGCTCCGAAAAGCAGCCCCGTCAGGATGGCCAGCAGCGCGGTGAAGAGCAAAACCCAGCCGTCAACAGCGACGTTGGCCAGTCGGGGCGTATCCGAAGGCAGCGTGGACTTCAAAATCGTCAAGCCATATACCGCTGCGCAAAGCCCCAGCCCGGCGCCGAGTACTGAAAGCAGCACGCTTTCGGTAACCAATTGCCGAATCAGGCGCCACCTGCCGGCGCCCAGCGCCAGTCGAACGGCAATTTCTTTTCTGCGGGCCGCTGACCGCGCAAGCAGCAGGTTTGCGACATTGGCGCAGGCGATTAGCAACAGCAAGCCAACGGCACCCAGCAAAATGAGGAGCTTCGCACGGAAATCGCCGACGACCCATTCCTGAAGTGCGAGGAGATTGGAATTCTTCCACGAATCGTCCGGCATGCGCCATGCGTATGCAGCGAGAATTTGTGGGCGTAACGAAAATAATTCGGCGCGCGCCTGCTCGATCGTGGCGCCCGGGCGCAAACGAGCCATAAGCGGCATGAAGCTGCTGCCCCAATAGTCGCCGGTGGTGCGCGGATCGAGGTGCAACGGGACCCACAATTCGGTTTTTGGGGAAGGGAAGCGAAAGTCGGGCGGCATCACGCCGACCACCTCACGGCTCTGGCCGTCGAGCAAAATCGAGTGCCCCACGAGGTTCGGATCTTCTCGGAATTGTCGCTTCCACAGCGAGTCGCTGAGAATCACGACGGAATCTTTCCCCGGCGTATCCTCGCCCTCCTGAAAAATTCTACCCATCTCGGTTTTCGCGCCCAGGACGCGGAACCAATTCGCGGATACGGAGGAGCCCGTCAGCCGCACGGGAAGATCTACTCCGGTGAGGTTGAATTCCGTGCTATCTGAGTTGGCAACAATCTCCATGGTTTTGCTGTGGTCGCGCAGAACGACAAAAGGCCCCTTCGGGTAATAAGCCGTCATTCCCACCAGGCGGCCCGGATTTGCGAAAGGCAAGGGTTGCAGAAGCACTCCGTTCACAAGGCTGAAGATAGCGGTGTTTGCGCCGATGCCCAGAGCCAACGTGAGCACGGCAATGGCGGCGAAGCCAGGATTCTTGCGCAACATACGCACGGCAAAGCGTGTGTCCTGGAGGAGCGTTTCTAGCAGCGGCAAGCCGCGTCGCTCGCGATAATTTTCTTTCGTTTGTTCGACTCCGCCGAGTTTCATCAGTGCCTCCCGCCGGGCTAGTTCTGGAGTCATGCCGGCCCGCAGATTGTCTTCGATGTGCAGTTGGAGGTGGCTTTCCATTTCGGCGGAAAGGTCGTGGTCACGGCGCTCTTTGCCGAAAACTCCGCCTAGTCGATAGAACCAAGCTCGCAACCACCTCATTAAGAGCCTCCGCAGCGTAAATCAGATCAGGACCGCTCTTCGCCCGGCGCCAGAAAGCGCGCGAGGATTGCGGTTGTCTGCTCCCACTCGCGCTCTTCCTTATTCAGTTGTTTCCGGCCGGCGCGGGTGAGCTTGTAAAATTTGGCCTTGCGATTGTTGTCCGAGAAGCCCCATTCCGAGGAGATATAGCCTTCTTGCTCGAGCTTCAGCAAAGCCGGGTACAACGTGCCGTAGTTGACGGCCAGCAGGTCACCGCTGGTCTGCTCAATGCGTCTGGCAATGCCATAGCCGTGCAGCGGGCCCAGGGCTTGCAGCGTCTTCAAAACCATCAGCGCCAGAGTGCCCTGCCACACGTCTTTCTTGTCGCCCGTCTTTTCGCCCATCGCTTTCCTCTCGATTCCTATGGGAAACCCATACCGAAGATGCCATAGGCCCTATGGGAAGACAATAGAAGAAACGAAGCAAGGGCGGATTTTGTTTCCTGCTTTTTCAAACTATTTTCCGGACCTTCGGCTGCGGACGCCCGCTTCTTCCTAACCCCCGGAATTGCCTAGACTTCTTGACTCCGCTGCAACTTCTGTTTAGCCTCATGCGTCTACTCCAAAGACGGTCTGGGGATCGTGGTTCTGAACAATTCCCAAAAAGGAGCTTGCATGCGATCTGTCCTCGCGCGCCGGTACCCGTTTGCCCTCGCGTTTGCTATAACACTTGTTACCTACCTCGCTCTTGCCCCAAAGATGTTTGCGCAGGGAGGCGAACCTGAATATTTTGCGATTCGCGGGGCAAAAATTGTCCCGGTCTCAGGGCCACCCATGGAAGGTGCGACCGTGGTGATGGCGCATGGCGTCATTACGGCGATTGGCAAAGATGTCGCTATTCCGCCGGACGCGTGGGTGATTGAAGGCAAGGGCCTCACGGTCTATCCGGGGCTCGTCGATTCGTTCACCGACGTCGGCATTCCCGCAGCAAGTCCTGCACCGGGAGGGCGTGGCGAAGGCGGCCCTCGCCGAGGGCAGGAAGTTACGTCTCGCGGGCCTGAGGACCGCCCAGCGACGACGCCGTGGGTGAGCGCCGCCGATGAAGCGAGCCTGAGCGACAAGCGCATCGAATCGTGGCGCGACGCGGGATTCACAACGGTGGTCTCGGCGCCGAAAGGCGGCATGTTTCCCGGCCAGGCTTCGATTCTTGATTTGGGCGGTGATCGAGCCAGCGACATGGCCGTGAAAACTCCTGTGGCGATCCCTATCTCGCTTGTGCCCGGAGGCGGATTTGGAAATTTTCCGGGTTCGCTGATGGGCACGCTTGCCTACGTCCACCAGGTGTGGATTGATACGGACTGGAGCGCGCACGCCCTGGCAGCCTACGAGAAAACTCCTCGCGGCGAGGCTAGGCCCCGTTACGACCGGACAGAAGCCGTCTTGGCAGCCTCGATGGCGGATCACTCGCTAGTGCTTATTCCGGCGAACAATACGGTCCAACTCCGGCGGGCTTTGCAGCTCGCCGACCTCTGGAACATGGACAGTTGGCAAATGGACTTCGCCATCTATGGCGCGCAAATGGCTTATGAAATGCCGGAGGAAATCGCCGCGAAGAAAATTCCCGTCCTTGTGAATTTGAAATGGCCGGAAGCGGAAAAAGATGCCGATCCGGATGATCAGCCATCGCTTCGAACACTGGAATTTCGCGATAAGGCGCCATCCACTCCCGCAGCACTGGCCAAGGCGGACGTCCCTTTCGCGTTTTATTCCGGCGGTATCGCCGCGCCGAAAGATATTCTCAAGGCGGTGAAGAAATCGATCGACGAGGGGCTTGCGCCGGATGCAGCGCTCCGCGCGCTTACGCTATCGGCCGCGGAAATTTACGGAGTTTCCGATCGGCTCGGGTCCATCGAGACCGGGAAGATAGCGAACCTGGTTGTCACGGACGGCAATCTTTTCGATGACAAGACAAAGATCAAGCTGGTCTTTGTGGATGGACAAAGGTACGAAATTCACGAACCGGCAAAACCGAAAGATCCCCCGAAGGGGAATATGGCGGGGAAGTGGAAACTGGCTTACACCACCCCGGACGGACCTGAAGAATCCACACTAGACGTGGACATGGCGAGCGATGGCACGCTTTCTGGAACGACGACAAGCAACCGCGGCACCGCAAACATCATCGGCGGGTACCTGAGCGCCGATAAATTCAGCTTCACGATTAACATTCCCATCGAAGGTAATCCCACGGACGTCGTCTTCTCAGGGACGTACGATGGAAGTTCGCTAAAGGGCACCATTGATGTGATGGGTTACTCGATTGAATTCACAGGCACCAAGCCCGCGGCGCAGGCTGTAGCGCCTGCGGATACTGCCAGAACCCTCGGAACGAACACGGTTTCTCCAGTCTCCGGGGGTGCACTGTGAAGAATTCATCCATGAACGTTTACACGCTCTCCCGCTGCGCGCTGGCTGGCTTGCTCTGCGTCTTCGGAATGCCATTACTCGCGAACGCCGCCAACTCGCCCGACGCACCGCCCGTGATTCTGATTCAGAATGCCACGATCATGACGGTTACGCACGGCACCATCGAGCACGGTTCCGTCCTTATTAGGGATGGCAAAATCGCGGAAGTCGGAAAGTCCATCAAGGCACCAAAGGACGCGCAGGTGTTTGACGCTGCGGGAGAGTACGTCATCCCCGGCATCATCGATTGCCACTCGCATATCGCCATTGATGGCAGCGTGAACGAAGGCAGCATTTCCGTTTCTTCGATGGCAGACACGGCGGACGTCCTAAATCCCGACGACATCGATATCTACCGCGATCTCGCCGGGGGCGTCACGGTCGCGAACATCCTGCACGGATCCGCAAATCCTATCGGCGGCCAAACCATTGTCATCAAGCTGCGCTGGGGCCAGCCAGCTTCGAAGCTTCCTTTTGAGGGCGCGGTTCCCGGAATCAAATTCGCCTTGGGCGAAAATCCCAAGCGCTCGAATTTCAGCGTGCCGGGCCAGCCGAAGCGTTATCCCGCCACGCGGATGGGGGTCGAAGAGACGATTCGAACCGCGTTCGCGAAAGCTCGCGACTACAAGAAAACCTGGGATGACTACGATAAAAAGCTTGCCGCTGGCGACAAGAACGCCATTCCTCCTCGCCGAGATCTTCAGCTCGATCCGCTCGTCGAAGTGCTCGAGGGCAAGCGCTACGTGCACGCGCACTGCTACCGCGAGGATGAAATTCTGATGCTGCTGCGCGTTGCGAAGGAATTCGGCTTCAAGGTACGCACTCTTCAGCATGTCCTCGAAGGCTATAAAGTTGCTGATGAGATCGCCGCCTCAGGTGCGGGCGCATCCACATTCTCCGATTGGTGGGCCTACAAAGTCGAAGCGTATGACGCGATTCCCTACAACGCGGCGCTGATGACGCATCGCGGCGTAATCGTTTCGATCAATTCCGACGACGCCGAGGAAGCCACACATCTCAATCAAGAAGCGGCGAAGACTATCAAGTACGGCGGCCTTTCGCATGACGAAGCTCTTAGGCTGGTCACGCTGAATCCGGCGATTCAGCTGGGCATCGACAAGCGCGTCGGCTCGATCGACGTAGGCAAGGATGCCGACCTCGTTATTTACAATCACGATCCGCTCAGCGCATACGCTGTCGTCCAAAAAACTCTGATCGATGGCCACGTCTATTTCGATCGCCAGCGAGATATCGCCGAACGCCCCGCCCGCGATAAAGAAAAGAAAGAACTTATGGAGAAGGAAAAGAAATCGGAGGAGAAAAAGCACGGCGAAAAGAAACCCGGGGACAAGAAGCCCGGTGAAGAAAAGCCTCAGGACAAACCCATGCCGCAGGGAGTCACTGCCGTTTTCGGGGGTGCACTGTGAAGCGTGCTAACCTGGCCCTGCTGCTCGGGACGGCCATCGCAGCCATTTGCTGTTTGCTCTTGATTTCTTATGCGCAGGCGGAGCCTCCCACATCCTACGCGCTGACACACGCCAAAATCTTCACGGTGTCCGGTCCCCCCATCGAGGATGGAACGCTGGTCATTCGCGATGGCAAAATCGCCGCTGTCGGGGCAAACGCGGAAGTTCCCGCGGGCGCCGAAGTCATCGACGTCAAGGGCCTGCAGGTGTATCCCGGTCTCTTCGATCCCATCACGCAGATGGGACTCAGCGAAATCTCCGCCGTGAGCGCGACCGTTGATACTACGGAGACCGGCGAATTCAATCCGGATGTCGTGGCAGCGACGGCGATTTCCCCTTCGAGCGAGCACATTCCCGTGACCCGCGCCTCAGGTATCACCGAAGTCCTCGCCGTGCCGGACAGCGGCGGTTTTGATTCTCGGGGAGGCGGCGGTGTTATCGGCGGCCAAGCCTCCGCGATCAACCTCGCCGGCTGGACGATCAACGACATGCTTATCAAGAAAAGCGTGGCCATGGTTATCGTCTGGCCTGAGATTGAAACCCAGACGTTCGATTTCGCGACGTTTTCTCGGAAAGAAAAGCCCTTCAGCGAGGCCAAGCAGGAGTACGAAAAGAAGGTCAACGAGCTTGCGGATTATCTGGACAGCGCCCGCCATTACGCGCAGGCCATGGGGCATGGCGGGCCCGCGGATTATAAGCGCGACCTGAAGTTCGAAGCGCTCGCGCCGGTCATCCGCGGACAATTGCCCGTGCTGGTGTTCGCGGATCGCGCAAGAGACATCCGCAATGCCGTTGAGTTCTGCGACAAACAAAAACTGAAGATGATTCTCGCGGGAGGGATGGAAGCGTACAAGGAGAAGGATCTGCTTCGTTCCAAGGGAATTCCCGTGATTCTGCGCCCGACACTGACGTCACCACTCAACGAGGACGATCCCTACGACCGGCTGCTCACCCAGCCTTCGGAGCTCGCCGCGGCCGGCGTAAAGTTTGCCTTCGGCAGTTTTGACAATTCATTCGCCCGCCGCCTCGGCCAGCAAGCCGCCAACGCCGTTGCGTACGGTTTGCCCTATGACGAAGCTCTGAAGGCGGTCACGCTTTATCCCGCCCAAATCTTTGGAGTCTCGGATGAGGTCGGTACTCTCGAGACCGGCAAAGTCGCCAACGTCATCGTCACGAATGGCGACCCGCTCGAAGTAACGACGGACGTGAAGTATCTCTTCATCAAGGGACAGCGGACGTCTCTCGACAACAAACATTTGCGGCTCTACGAAAAGTACCTGCACCGTCCGAAAACCGGCAACTGAAAACTCAACTTCCGCTACTCAGAGATTCGCTCTGCGGCGGCGATTCCTGGTTTTCATAAATTGAAGCGGAGAGAATGCCGCAGTTTTGGCTTGTCAAGAAATGCCGGTATTTTCGATTGGGAGCGTTTCTTCGGCTGCTGCTGCGGCGTTCAGTATCGATCGGATCTTTTCGACTAGCGCCTTTCTGGTATAAGGCTTCTGTAGAAACTCGACTCCTGGTTTGAGCACGCCATGCCGTCCGATGGCGTCGTCCGTGTAGCCGGAAACATAGAGAACCCGCATGCGCGGAAACCGTGGAACCAGCATTTCGGCTAGTGAGGTCCCGCTCATTCCCGGCAAGATCACGTCGGTCAGCAGCAGGTCGACGGGCGCGCTGTTCGCTTCCAGCAGTGCCAGTGCCTCCTTGGGGCTCCCCGCTTGCATCACCTGGTAGCCGCATTGCCGAAGGATCTCCGTGCCAAGTTCCCTTAGTGATTCTTCGTCCTCCACAAGCAGGATCGTCTGGGATGCTCCGGCCGCACTTTCTGCCGTAACGGGAGTTTCGGTTTCGACCGAATCCGGCTCCTCGGTTCGCGGAAAATAGACTTTAAAGGTGGTTCCCCGGCCCACCTCGCTGTACACCCAGATGTGTCCCTCACTCTGTTTCACAATGCCGTAAGCCGTTGCCAACCCCAGCCCCGTGCCTTTGCCTTTTTCTTTGGTGGTGAAAAACGGCTCAAAGATGCGGCCCAGAGTTTTCGAGTCCATACCAATGCCGGTATCGGAAACGGCGATCATCACATAATTCCCGACATGTACCGCCTTGTGCGCGCGTGCGTAGGCCTCGTCGATCGTAACATTTTGCGTTTCAATCAGCAGTTTCCCGCCCTGCGGCATTGCATCGCGCGCGTTTACAGCGAGGTTCATAATCACTTGCTCCAGCTGCCCCGGGTCGACCTTCACTCGCCACAGGTCCGCCGCCAGCCGTGCCTCCAGCTGGATGTTTTCGCCGATCACCCGCTGCAGCAAGGAGTTGATTCCCCTCACCGTTTCATTGGGAACAAAAACGCGCGGGGCCAGCACCTGTTGCCGCGTGAATGCAAGCAGTTGCCGAACCAGAGCAGTTGCACGCTCCGTAGCCTTCAAGATTTCGTCCACGTACTTCCCGCGCGGATCCGCCGGTCCTTGCAGCCCCTTCAGGAACTCCGCGCTTCCAATCACCACGCCGAGAAGATTGTTGAAGTCGTGGGCGATTCCGCCTGCCAGCAGCCCCACCGCTTCCAATTTTTGCGCCTGCCGCAATTGCGTCTCGAGCTGCCGTTGTTCAGTGACGTCTTCCAGTATCCCTACCCAGCCTGCTAACTCTCCGTGGTCGTCCCGGAACGCAGCTCCCGAGGAGCGCACCTGAACGCACTTTCCGTCCTTGCGTGCCCGGATCGTTTCCCGGGCGGCTATCGTTCCGCCATCCGTGAGTATTTGAAGCGTCTTTTCAAACTCCTGCTGCTCTGTTTCAGGCACCAGGGGATATCTTTTCCCAATCAGCTCTTCTTCGGTCCAGCCGAATACCTGTTCGGCCGCCGCGTTCCAGTGGCGGACGAGCCTGTTCCGGTCGAGGCCCACGATTGGCATCGGAGAAGTCCGCACCACGGATTGCAGAGTCTCGTTAGACTTCCGGTATTCCCTCTCTGCTTTGCGCCGGTTCCAGTCCGCGCGGTGAACCACTTTCCCGCACGCCAGCACAAGCACAAGAAAGATCACGATGTTAGCCGTCGTGAAGAGCGCCAATCCAAACTCCGTTCCATACAGTCCCGCCTTCTGTCCTTCGTTGAGAATCCACCCAACTACCAGAGGAACCAGCAAGGCCGCCGGCATGAGCCTGCGTTCGAGCACTGCTCCAAGGCTGTCGTTCCTCATCATCTCGACGAGTTCGCTCTCCGGATCGTTCAGTAAGATTCCCGCCGCCAGTAGAATGAACAGCAAGGACGTGTGGATTGCCATCCCGGTATAGGATGCGAGCCTATAGAATGATGCGACGCTGTAGATGTATCCGATAAGCGCTACCAGCGCGATGGCCCCTGCCAAACGGGTGAAGTTCCGGCTCAGCACGCGCCCAAATTTATTCTGACGCTCGCGCAAAATCAGCGCCAATCCGAGTAAAACGAAATTGAGCGCGGTATGCGGCGCCATTCTTCCCGGGAACGGTGTTTGCGCAGCTCGAATGTTGTCCTTAAAAAGAATCTGATCGATTCGCAGGTCGCGGCCGCTCGCAATCTCGACCAGTGTTAGCACTCCGATGAGGATGGCAATCACCGCCAGCGCCTGCCCAGCCAGATCCATCCATTGCAAAGAGTTTTTTCTGGAGCTCTGGAGCAGCCAAAGCGCAGCGCCTGTAAACACAAAGCACAAAGCCGTGTTTGCCTTCATCGAGGCTAGCCCGGGCGAAACGGATATCAGTGCTGCTGTTCCGAAGAGCCAACCGCCGAGCACACACAACCCCAAGCCCACGGAAGCAGGCGCCGCCGCGCGGGACAGAAATCCAAGGATGCGCTCCAAAGCGCTTCTTTTTTTCGTGTCTGCCAATGAATCGTCGCGGGCGGAACACGCCCGCTCAAGGAAGGGGTAACTATTTATACCCCGCGGGCAGCCTGCTGACAAGCAAGGGTTGGGGCGCATGTTTCGCGGTAGCCCCGTGGGCAAGTATTCTGTTTGGAGCAGCGCAACCAAGTGGCCGCACAGTGGCCCGGAAAATGATTCTTGGCTCTCCCGTTTGAGTTCCTCCCCACCTCTGGCGCCCCGTCTACGGAACTGGTAGAAACGATTACGCTCGCTTTGCGTCAGATGGACTAAGGCAATCTCTCTTCGGGGGAATGCATGTCTACACTACTGCACGATTTTCGCTTTGCATTGCGCCTGCTTGCAAAGAGCCCCGGATTCACAGCCGTCGCCATTCTCACTCTGGCTCTCGGCATCGGAGCGAACACCGCTATATTCAGTGTCGTGAACGGCGTGCTCCTGCGTCCTCTTCCATTTCGTGACCCCTCCCGCCTGGTTTTAATCGCTGAAAAGAGTTCGTTCCCTGTGATTAGTACCTCCTACGAAAATTATCTCGATTGGCGCGACCAGAGCCACTCCTTCGAATCGATGGAAGCCACGCGCGGCAGCACCATCACGCTGACGGGCGCCGGGGAACCGGAGCGGCTCAACGTCCGCATGGCTACTGCCGGTCTTTTTCCCATGCTCGGTATCCGCGCGCACATTGGCCGCACCTTTCTTTCCGAGGAAGATAAGGCTGGTGGCCCGCCGGTTGCTTTGCTCAGCTATGGGCTCTGGCAGCAGCGATTTGGCGGGTCCCAGGAAATTCTGGGGAAGTCCATTGATCTGGACTCGCGTCCGTACACGGTTGTGGGAGTCTTGCCGAGCGGTTTCCAAATCCTTCAACCGGCAGATATTTTCCTGCCGTTCATGCCCTGGGCAAAAACGCTCCCCGACGATCGCAATTGGCATCCCGGCATCATTCCCCTCGCGCGGCTGAAGCCCGGCGTCACCAGAGAGCAAGCGCGCGCCGAAATGGTGGGAATCACGAAGCGCCTCGAGCAACAGTATCCCGACTACAACACAGGCACCAGCGCCGATGTCGTCGGCTTGCAGGATCAAATCGTGCAAAACTCCCGGCCCGCGCTTCTGCTTCTGCTCGGGGCTGTAAGCTTCGTTCTGCTCATCGCTTGCGTCAACGTCGCGAATTTGTTGCTCGCGCGCGCCGCCTCGCGCGGGAGGGAAATTGCCATTCGCACGGCCATGGGCGCTGGCCGCGGCCGGGTAATCCGCCAGCTTTTAACCGAAAGCGTACTGTTGTCCATAGCCGGTGGCGTGTTCGGAATGTTCATCGCCTGGTCCGCGCTTGGTCCGCTTCTAAAAATTGCCGCGGGCAGCGTACCTCAAGGTGCCCCGATTGGCTTGGATCCATGGGTACTTGCCTTTACTGCCGCCGTCTCACTTCTTACCGGCTTGCTCTTTGGAATCGTCCCCGCGATGCGCACTGCCAAGCTCGATCTGCGCGAAGCGCTCAACGAAGGCTCGCGAGGCTCGACCGCGGGGCCGGGCCAGCACCGCATTCGCGGCGCGCTGGTTGCCGCAGAGATTGCCCTCGCACTGCTCCTCCTCGTTGGCTCCGGTCTACTGCTTCGCAGTTTTTCACGCATGCAGGAAGTTCCCCCGGGCTTCCAGCCCGATCATCTTCTCGTCGCCGACATCCCTCTTTCTCCCACGGCCTACGCCAAGCCGGAAGACCGTTATCAGTTCTTCGACCGCCTCGTCGAGCGCGCACGCGCTCTTCCCGGTGTTCGCTCCGCTGCGGCAGCTTCGTTTCTGCCCGTAAGCGGCGGTGGTTCGATCATCCACTTCAATATCACGGGGCGTCCTCCAAAATCTCCGCGCGAGTTTGTCGCTGCGGGCTACCGCACGATCACGCCCCGCTATCTCGAAACCCTCGGCGTACCGCTTCTCCAAGGCGGGCTTTTTACCGCCGAGGACAACGAAAAATCTCCTCCCGTCGTGGTCATCAACGCCACGATGGTCCACACTTTTTTCCCCAATGAAAATCCGCTTGGCAAACGTCTCCAACTCGGTGCTTTGCCCGATCAACAAGTGCCAACCATGGAAATTGTTGGCGTCGTCGGCGATGTTCGTCCCGGCCTGGGAGTAGACCCGCAGGCAGAAATGTACTTGCCTTATCGCCAAGCCGATTTGATTTTGCCGGTCTTCCAACTTTCGCTCATCATGCGAACCTCCGGCGATCCTTCGCTGGAGACGTCGGCGTTGCGCAGCGCCCTTGCGGAGATTGACCCGAATCAGCCGCTCGTCAAAGTTCGCACTATGGAAGACAACATGGCCGCCACCGTTGCCCAGCCGCGTTTTCGTGCCTGGCTCATTGGAGTTTTCGCCTTGCTCGCCCTGGCCCTCTCGGCGGTGGGTGTCTACGGCGTAATGTCCTATGTCGTTACGCAGCGTACCAGCGAAATCGGTGTTCGCGTCGCACTAGGCGCACAACCGCAAGACGTGTTTCGCACCATCGTCGGCGAAGGACTGCGCCTGGCTCTCTTTGGCGTGGGATTCGGCCTCGTTGCGGCGGTTGCCCTAACCCGTTTGCTGCGAACCTTTCTCTTTGGCGTTAGCGCTTACGATCCGCTCACATTTCTTGGCGTCTCGGTTCTTCTCACACTTGTCGCTGTCGCCGCCACTTATTTCCCGGCGCGCCGGGCCACCCTCGTCGACCCGCTGGTTGCGCTACGCTACGAGTAGCAAACGACTTACCTCCGCATGACTTTCCGCTTTTCGTGCCGAAAAAAATCCAATCCGGGCGTTAATCCCCACTGAATTGCTTCGTCTACAGCGATAGGGTCTCCTTTTAACGAAACTTTGGATGCCCATCCGCGTTTAGAAGAATGACCTATGCGACGCGCCGCCTATTTAACCTCTCTTGCCCTACTCGTTGCCTGCTTTCAGACCCCTTCTCGGGCCCAGGACCCTGCAAAAATCGTCGATCAATATGTAAGAGCCGCCGGCGGACACAAAGCTCTCTCCAAAATTCAAACCATGACTCTCGAGGGTGCGCTTTCCAATACGGCTGACGGAAAAGCCGGTACCTACACTTTCGAAACAAAATTGCCGAACCGCTACTATTCCGAATTGGTCGTCGACGGGAAAAATTTGATCGAGGCCTACAATGGCAAATCGGCCTGGCATCAGAACGCCGCCGGCGAACTCGGCACACTCCTGGGCTCCGCAGGTTTGCAGCTGGAAGCCGCCTCGGCCTATTACAATTCCCACTTGCTGAACCTGAAAAAGAAAAAATTGGCCCTGGCCTTCGTTGGACACGCACAGGTGCGAGGTCGGGATGTCCTGCAGGTGGAAGTCACCGCGCCCACCGGTATCAAGCGTGAAGCATTTTTTGATCCCCAGACCCATCTGATCGTTGAGGAATCAGGCACCCTTGCTGGCATAGACGAACAAATCTTCTATGATGACTACCGACCGGTGGGCGGCGTGAAGTTGCCCTATAAAATCGAGCTGCATCGCGGCACCGCCGTTTACTCCATCGATGTCACTCGCGCCGAACTCAATTCAACCGTCGGCGAACGCACCTTCGACTTTCCCATCAAATCGCAGGTGAAGCTCCCCGACCTCAAAGCCCTTTTTAAAGAAATCGACGACAACCAGAAGGCCATCGACAAGCTCAAGGAAAATTACGCCGGCACTCGCGTCGAAACGGAAACCGAGCTGGAAAAAGACGGCAAGGTGAAAAAAACGGAAGTCAGCGAATACACCTTCTTCTATCTCAATGGCGACGAGATTTCCACCCTCGTTAAAAAAGACGGCAAGCCTCTCAACCCCGAGGAAGAGAAGAAAGAAAACGAAAAGACACAGAAAGAAATCGCCGACATTCAGAAGCGCCAGGCCCAAAAAGAAGCCAAAGAAGAAAAAGCCAAGGAAGAAGGCAAGAAGCAAAAGGACGACGATGACGTCGGCATCGAAACATTTCTCCGCGTCTCACAATTCGTGAATCCGCGCCGCGAGCGCTTCCATGGCCAGGATGTCTTGGTCTTCGATTTCGAACCCAATCCCGAATACAAAGCGCGCAATATGGTCGAAAAAGTCGTCCAGAAACTGGCTGGCGTCATCTGGATCGACGAAAAAGCCCATGAAGTCGTCCGCCTCGAAGCCTATTTTGTCGGCGACTTCCGCCTCGCCGCCGGTCTTCTTGCCAATCTACAGAAAGGCACCAGCTTCATCTTCGAGCAAGCTTATTTCAATAACGAAGTCTGGCTCCCCACCTACATGGAAGCCCATGTCGGCGTCCGCGTCCTCCTCCTCAAAGGCTTCAACGTCAACGCCGTCACCCGCTACTCCGATTATAAGAGATTCAACGTCCAAACCCTTTCCACCATCGCTCGGCCGAGAACCTCCGAGGAACCTGCGACTGAGAAACCTCTGCCCTAGCTCCCCGGTTGTTCCGTTACTTTAATTCTTACATTCGCGGGCTCTCCGTCCTCGAAATTCCACTTCGTCCCATCCTGACCGCTCGCCAATCGACACTGAACCTTCTACCAGTTGAACCTGCTTCTGGAAGTGGTAAAATCAGGGCAAGCCGTTTTGTGATTCCTTCGGGGGCATTCTTCTGTCAGCCCTGTGTTTTATCGCCCAATTTCCAGGAGCAAGGTGAGGCCCCGCTTGATTCCCTCTTGCCTTGACCTTCGAGGATTTAGCGAAACTGAGGGAGTTCAACCTGTCTCTAAGTCGTTTAAAAAGAACAGTTGCCATGCTCCTCGTAACTGTTGATGGCACTGTTGACATCCTCGATGAGCGAGCCGATGCCTCAGGCGGTAGAGGTTATAGGCAAGACCGAGCAGCAGAGCTTGGCGAATCTGGATGGCCAAACTGCGCCCGGGAGCGCGCGAGG
>Ga0335083_10000398_pt1 | contig 67589 bp, 76 predicted proteins | sample Lox_Sample_42_FD_206716 | JGI IMG/M metagenome (GOLD analysis project Ga0335083, IMG submission 206716) | Soil microbial communities from Loxahatchee National Wildlife Refuge, Florida, United States - Lox_Sample_4.2 | ecosystem: Environmental > Terrestrial > Soil > Wetlands | place: USA...
TCAAGCCCTATGATTAAGGATCGGTTAATGGTGTGGATTACTGGTCACAGTCAGGTGTAAATTGCATCATTGGCGAGCCAAACGGTGCTCACCATTGCGGCGAAGCGCTCACGAACTGAGCCGCTCCTGACGCAAAGAACCGACTCGCGCCGAAAGTTAACGCGAGCGGCCGCAAAGTGATTCGTGAAAATGATTCGCGGCTGATTCGAATCGATGTGATCTACATCACACCGCTTCGGCGGTGCGCGCGCGCTCCTCGCGCTTGCGCTCGTTCTCGTCGAGCAGCTTCTTGCGCAGCCGGATCGACTTCGGCGTCACCTCGACCAGCTCGTCGTCCTCGATATAGGCGAGCGCCTTTTCCAGCGTCATGCGGATCGGCGGCGTCAGCCGCACCGCCTCGTCCTTCGACGTGGTGCGGATGTTGGTGAGCTTCTTGCCCTTGAGCACGTTGATGACGAGATCGTTGCCGCGCGTGTGTTCGCCGACGATCATGCCCTTGTACACTTTCCAGCCCGGCTCGATCATCATGGGCCCGCGGTCTTCCAGGTTCCACAGCGCGTAGGCGACGGCGTCGCCCTGGTCGTTGGAAATGAGCACGCCGTTGCGGCGGCCCTGGATCGGGCCCTTGAACGGCGCGTAGCCGTGGAACAGCCGGTTCATGATGGCGGTGCCGCGGGTGTCGGTGAGCAGCTCGCCCTGGTAGCCGATCAGGCCCCGCGTCGGCGCGTGGAAGACGAGCCGCAGGCGGCCGCCGCCCGACGGCTTCATCTCCAGCATCTCGGCCTTGCGCTCGGCCATCTTCTGCACGACGACGCCGGCGTGCTCCTCGTCGAGGTCGATGACCACCTCCTCGATCGGCTCCATGACCTCGCCGGTCGCCGCGTCCTCGCGCAGCAGCACTTTCGGCCGCGACACCGAGAGCTCGAAGCCCTCGCGGCGCATGGTCTCGATGAGAATGCCGAGCTGCAATTCGCCGCGGCCGGCGACTTCCATCGAATCCTTCTCGTCACTCTCGCGCACGCGCAGCGCCACGTTGCCTTCCGCCTCGCGCAGCAACCGGTCGCGGATCATGCGCCCGGTGACCTTGTCGCCCTCGGTGCCGGCGAGCGGGGAATCGTTGACGCGGAAGATCATCGCCAGCGTCGGCGGGTCGATCGGCTGCGCCGGCAGCGGCGTTTCGACCGTGGGATCGCAGATGGTCATGGCGACGGTGGCGTTGGGCAGCCCGGCGATGGCGACGATGTCGCCGGCGGCTGCTTCCTCGACCGGCACGCGCTCGATGCCGCGAAAGGCGAGCACCTTGGTGACGCGTCCGCTCTCGATCAGCTTGCCGTCGTGGCCGAGCACCTTGACGCTCTGGTTCGGCTTCACCGCGCCGGAGGTGATGCGCCCGGTGACGATGCGGCCGAGATAGGGGTTGGCTTCGAGGATGGTGCCGAGCAGGCGGAAGGGGCCGTCCTGCACCACCGGCGGCTTGACGTGGGCCAGGATCAGATCGAACAGCGGCTGCATGCCCTGGTCCTGCGGGCCTTCGAGGTCCTTGGCCATCCAGCCCTGCTTGGCGGAACCGTAGAGGATGGGGAAGTCGAGCTGCTCGTCGCTGGCATCGAGCGCGGCGAACAGGTCGAACACCTCGTTGACGACCTGCGTCGCGCGGGCGTCGGAGCGATCCACCTTGTTGATGACGACGATGGGTTTGAGCCCCATCTTCAGCGCCTTGGAAACGACGAATTTGGTCTGCGGCAGCGGCCCTTCCGCGGCGTCCACCAGCACCAGCGCGCCGTCGACCATGTTGAGGATGCGCTCGACCTCGCCGCCGAAATCGGCGTGGCCCGGCGTGTCGACGATGTTGATGCGCGTGCCCTTCCACTCGACGGAAGCGGCCTTGGCGAGGATGGTGATGCCGCGCTCGCGCTCGAGGTCGTTGGAATCCATGGCGCGCTCGACCTGCCGCTCGTTGGCGCGGTAAACGCCGGACTGCTGCAGCAGCCGGTCCACCAGCGTGGTCTTGCCGTGGTCGACGTGGGCGATGATGGCGACGTTGCGCAGATTCATAAGACGTTCCGGAGAAACCAAAAGCGGGCCGAATCGGCCCGCGACGCGACGCTGTTGCGGCGCAATATAGTCACCGAACGGCCGGAAGCAACCGGCCAAAAGGGTGGGTGGTTAAGCGGCTCTGGACGACGGCGGCTGCGTCCAGGGGCCGAGATGCGCGCCCTTGGGCAGAGAATTCTGCAGCATCATCATCTGCGCGATGGTCTCGCCGGTGACCAGACCCACCAGCTTGCCGCTGGCGTCGGTGACGCCGACCGCCGGCGCCTCCTTCTGCTGCAGCAGCCTGAAGGCCTGGTCCAGCGTCGTGCGGTGGCCGATGGTGGGCATCTTCGCGACCATGGCATCGGCGACGCGCGCGTCCGGCCCCAGCGTTTTGATGGCCTTGATCAGGTCGGCGCGGCCGAGCACGCCGACCGGCTTGCTCGCGCCGTCGACCACGGGAAACTCGCCTTGGCCGGTCTGCATCAGCGTCTGCACCGCGGCGTCGAGATGCTCGTCGGGCGTCAGCGTCTGGAAATGCGTCATCATGGCGTGACTGACCGGCACGCCGCGCGAGGCCGCGCGCAGCGCCACCATGTGCGATTCCGAGGAGGCCGCGAGATAGACGAAGATGGCGATGAAGATCAGGATCGGATTGTAGAGCAGCCCGATGAAGCCGAGCGCGAAGGCGACGAACTGCCCGATCGCCGCGGCGACTTCGGTGGCGCGCACATAGCCGAGCCGGGCGGCGAGCAACGCGCGCAGCACGCGGCCGCCGTCCATCGGGAAGGCCGGGATCATGTTGAACAGCGCCAGGAACAGGTTCACCGCAGCGAGGCGATCGATCATGGAAAAGTGCATGTTCTCGATGCCGGTCGCGGCGGAAGTCTGCAGCGTGGCGCCGCCGATGACGACGAGCAGGAACGTGATGACCACGTTCACCAGCGGCCCGGCGATGGCGATGAGGAATTCCTGCCACGGCTCTTCGGGGATGCGCTCGAGTTGCGCCACGCCGCCGATCGGCAGCAGCGTCACGTAAGGCGTCGCCACGCCGAAATAGCGCGCGGTGAAAATATGGCCGAACTCATGCAGCAGCACGCAGAGAAACAGCAGCATCAGGAAGAGGACGCTGCTCCAGGCGCTGGCGGCGCCCTCGGCGGCATATTCGGCGAAGAAGATCCAGGCGAGAAACAGCAGAAAGGTCAGGTGGATGCGGACCACCGTGCCGGCCACCTTGCCGATATTCAATGACCAGGACATGAAAAGCCTCGTATGCTCGAAACCGCCACCTGAGAGGTAGTATCGCGGCTAACCCATTGCGAGGGCAATTTGGCCCGTTTGAATGAGGGCGATCATGGCGCAGAAACTGACGGCGGAGGCGCGCAAGGCGGCGCTGGCGAGGCTAACCGGCTGGGCCGACGCCGCTGGGCGCGACGCCATCGCCAGGACATTCGTCTTCAAGGACTTCAACCAGGCCTTCGGCTTCATGACGCGGGCGGCGCTGGTGGCGGAAAAAATGGACCACCATCCGGAGTGGTTGAACGTCTACAGGACCGTCGAGGTGACGCTGTCGACCCACGACGCCGGCGGCGTGACCGAGCTCGACGTCAAGCTGGCCGAGGCGATGGACAAGATTGCCTCGGGTTGATGCGTCATCGCCCGCGAAAGTGGGCGATCCAGTAATCCCTGCAGCGGTGATATGGAAAGACCGGGATTACTGGGTCCCCGCCTTCGCGGGGACGACCGAAAAAGGGGCGTCTTGCGCCCGCCGCAATCGGCAACCACATTGAGAGCATGGCGTTAGTAGGCGGTGCATCCTGGTTCGGCAACGGCGGCGATGAAAGCTCGCTGCGCCGCAATTTCTGGCGCAAGCTGCAACGTGTCGTCGCCGAAATCCCCTTCGCCGAGGACCTGCTGGCCGCCTATTACTGCGGCTTCGACCGCAATACGCCGCTGGCGGTCAAGGCGACGCTGCTCGGCGCCGTCGCCTATTTCGTGCTGCCGACCGACGCCATTCCCGATTACATCCCGGTCATCGGCTACACCGACGACGCCGCGGTGCTCGCGGTCGCCATCAAGATGGTGTCGGACCATCTAACGCCCGCACATCGCCAGGCCGCGCGCGAGAAGCTCGGCAGCCATTGACCGCCGGTCTTGCTATAAGGGCGCATGGATCGGCAAACCGTCGCTGCCTACGATAATGCCGCGGCCGATTACGCTCAGGAGTGGCATCGGCAGCCGCCGCCCGACGATCTTTACGCGCTTCTGCGCCGCTATTTTCCGCAAGGTCTCACCGTCGATGTCGGTTGCGGCAGCGGCCGCGAGATCGCCTGGCTCGCCGCCAACGGCTATGCAGCGATCGGTTATGACGCCTCGCCGGCGCTGATCGCGGAGGCCAAGCAACGCTACCCCGCTTGCGACTTCCGCCTCGCCGCCTTGCCGCAGCTCGACGGCATCGCGCCGGCGAGCTTCGACAACGTATTGTGCGAGACCGTGATCATGCACTTGCCGCACGACGAGATCGAGCCGTCGGTGCGCCGGCTGGTCAACATCCTCAAGCCCCGCGGCGCGCTTTATCTGAGCTGGCGGGTGACCCGCGACGCCGATCGGCGTGACGAGAGCGGCCGGCTTTACGCGGCCTTCGATGGCGCGCTGGTGCGTGCGGCGCTGAGGCCCGCGAAAATCCTGTTCGATGAGGAAACCGTCAGCGCCTCGTCGGGCAAGATCGTCCGCCGCATCATCGCCCAAAAAGCCTAGGGGCGAAGGATCACCTTGCCCATCACCGTGCGCGAGGCGATCGCCTTGAGCGCGGCGGCGGCTTCGCCGAGCGGATAGATCGCGTGCACATGCGACGACAGTTTGCCGGCCGCAACCCACGACAGCAGTTGTTCGGTGTTGGCGCGGTGGCCGGCGGGATCGCGCGTGATCCACGAGCCCCAGAACACGCCGAGCACGTCGCAGCTTTTCAGCAGCACCAGATTGAGCGGCAGCTTGGGAATCTCGCCGGCGGCAAAACCGATGACCAGGAAGCGTCCCTCCCAGGCGATCGAGCGCAGGGCCGCTTCCGCATAGGCGCCGCCGACCGGATCGTAGATCACGTCGGCGCCGTTGCCGCCGGTCTTGGCGCGCAGCGCATCCTTGAGATCGTCGTTGGCATAGTCGATACCGTCGTCGGCGCCATGCTCGCGCGCGAACGCAAGCTTCGCCGCCGAGGAGGCGCAGGCAATCACGCGCGCGCCCATCAGCTTGCCAAGTTCGACCGCGGCAAGGCCGACGCCGCCGGAAGCACCGAGTACCGCCAACGTCTCGCCGGATTTCAGGTGCGCGCGGTCTTTCAGCGCGTAGAGCGTGGTGCCGTAGGTGACGCAGATACCGGCGGCATGGTCGAAGTCGACGTTCGCCGGGATCTTCACCAGCCTGTCGGCGGCCAGCGCGATGCGTTGGCGCGCGGCGCCATAACCGGCATAGCCAAGCACGCGGTCGCCGGCCTTGAGCGCCGTCACTCCGGCGCCCACGCTCTCGACCGTGCCGGCGAATTCCGCCGACGGGGAAAACGGCATCGGCGGCTTGACCTGGTATTTCCCGGCGATGATCAGCGTGTCGAAGAAGTTCAGCGCCGCCGCGGCGACACGCACCACGGCTTCGCCGGGCACCGGCTTGGGGTCGGCAATATCGGCAAGTTCCAGATCGTCGGGCGTGCCGTAACGGGTGCAAAGCAGGGCTTTCATGGGACCAAAGGGTTGGATGAGACGAGCAGGGAGCCACGCTTTTAGCACGCGCTGCGAGGCCTTTCTTCGCCTTCACATTGCCGATTTTCGCACGTATGACTGGCAGCGGGGGATACTGCTAAACAGCGAAAGACGACGGCAATGTCGTCATCCAAAACAACCGGTAGGGCCCGATGACGAAGACGTTTTGGCGACGCCCCGCGGTCGCATTCGTGGCGGGCACCTTGCTGTGTGGTGCCGCAGCGCTGGCGCAGGATAAGCCGGCCCAGCCGGCTCAACCGAGCAAGCCGGCGGCGCCGAAAGCGGCAAAGCCCGCGGCAGCGAAGCCTGCGGCTCAGGCCAAACCGAAAAGCGATCCGACCGAGCAGGCGGTCCTGCTCGGCCAGTTCGGCGACTGGGGCGCCTACACGGCGTCTCCGGGCGGCAAGAAAATCTGCTTTGCGCTGGCCAAGCCGGCGTCGGCGCTGACGGAGCCGGCGGGACGCAAGCGCGATCCGTCCTACGCCTTCGTCTCCACGCGGCCGGCGGAGAAAGTGAAGAACGAGGTGTCGGTCATCGTCGGCTATCCGCAGAAGCCGGGCGTCGATGCTGCGGCGACCATCGGCTCCGCCTCTTACGTAATGTACACGCAGAACGACGGCGCCTGGGTGAAGAATGCCGCCGAGGAAGCGCAGATGGTGGACGCCATGCGCAAGGGCTCCGATCTGGTGGTCAAGAGCATGTCCGCGCACGGCACCAAGACCACCGACACCTATTCGCTCAAGGGCGTCGCCGAGGCACTCGACAAGGTGGCCGAGGAGTGCAAATAGCCCCTAGGGCTATTACATTAGGGCGGCGCCACTTGCGTAAACCTATCCCCTCATGGTGAGGAGCGCCAAAGGCGCGTCTCGAACCATGAGGCTATTTGGCCGACCTCACCCTTCGAGACGCCGCGCTTTGCGCGGCTCCTCAGGATGAGGCGGAGCAGGACATGAGTCTGGCTGAGAGCTTCGCAATCGAAAAAACGCCGCTCGAGCGTTACGTGGCGCCGGAGAAGCCGTCGCTCGTCGGCTTGACGCGCATGCAGCTTGCCGATGCGCTGGGAGAACTCGGCGTGCCGGAAGCGCAGCGCAAGATGCGCGTGCAGCAGCTCTGGCACTGGATCTATTTCCGCGGGACGATCTCGTTCGCTGCCATGAGCAGCGTGTCGAAGGAACTGCGCGCGGCGCTTGCCGAGCGGTTCACGCTCGATCGCCCCGAGGTCGTCGCCGAGCAAATCTCGGTCGACGGCACGCGCAAATGGCTGCTGCGGCTGCCGGGCGATCCGGACAGCGGCCTGCCGCACGACGTCGAGTGCGTCTATATCCCCGACACCGACCGCGGCACGCTGTGCGTTTCCAGCCAGGTCGGCTGCACGCTCAATTGCTCGTTCTGCCACACCGGCACGCAGCGGCTGGTGCGCAATCTCACCGCCGGCGAGATCGTCGGCCAGGTGATGATGGCACGCGACCGGCTCGGCGACTGGCCCTCTCCTTTTGTCCCTCCCCTGAAAGGGGAGGGTCGCCCGCCGAGCGTAGCGGAGGCGGGCGGGGTGGGGTCGGACTCGATGACGACCCCACCCGGCTCCCCCCGATCAAGTCGGGGGTCGCCACCCTCCCCCTCCGGGGGAGGGATGAGAAAGATCACCAACATCGTGATGATGGGCATGGGCGAGCCGCTCTACAATCTCGACGCCGTGCGCGACGCGCTGCTCATCGTCGCCGACGGTGAAGGCATCGGCATTTCCAAGCGGCGCATCACGCTTTCCACCTCCGGCGTGGTGCCGGAGATCGAGCGTGCCGGCCGCGAAATCGGCTGCATGCTGGCGGTGTCGCTGCACGCGGTGCGCGACGAGCTGCGCAACGAGCTGGTGCCGCTCAACCGCAAATACCAGATCGCCGAATTGCTCGAGGCCTGCCGCAACTACCCCGGCGTCTCCAACGCCAGGCGCATCACCTTCGAATACGTCATGCTCAAGGGCGTCAACGATTCCATCGCCGACGCCAAGGCGCTGGTGCGGCTGCTCAAGGGCATTCCGGCCAAGATCAATCTCATTCCCTTCAATCCCTGGCCGGGCAGCAAATACGAATGTTCCGACTGGGAGCAGATCGAGAAATTCTCGCAGGTCGTGTTCGACGCCGGCTATGCCTCGCCGGTGCGCACGCCGCGCGGCCGCGATATTCTCGCCGCCTGCGGCCAGCTCAAGAGCGCGACGGAAAAGCTCTCGGCGCGCGAGCGCATGGCGCTGCGCGCCATGGCGATGACGGATTAGCCGATGGCGATCATCGGCCGCATCGTCGTGATCTTCTTCGCGCTCATCGTCGCCATCATGATTGCGGGCGTCGTTCTTGCCATCGGCATCGTGGCGCCGGACTGGCCGGGGCTCGATTCCGATCCGGTCGAGCGCATGATGTTCTTCGCCGTATCGTTTTTTGCGACCAGCTATATCGGCGGCACGGCTTTCGTGCCGGCACTGCTGCTGATCCTGCTCGCCGAAATCGCGCGCATGCGCAGCATCATTTATTTCGGCGTCGCCGGGGCCGTTGTGGGCTTGACCTCCTACTACGGCTCCGACGTCGAATTTCGGCTGGAGAACACCACCGATGTCGTGCCGGTCAACCATCCGCTGCAGCTTGCCGCGGCCGCCGGGATCGTCGGCGGGCTTGCCTATTGGCTGATCGCCGGCCGCAGTGCCGGGCGCTGGCGCGAGCCGGTGCCGCCGGCGGCCTAGCGGCGCGCCCAGGCCAGCGCCGCTTCGAGACGGTCGTTGCCCCAGAACAGTTCGCCGTCGGCGGTGACGAAGCTCGGCGCGCCGAAAATGCCGATGCGCTGTGCTTCCTCGATTTGGCCGCGCAATCGGGCCTTGTTCTCCGCGGTTTGCGCTTGTTCCAGCACACGCACGGCGTCGAGCTTGAGCTCGCCGAGGATGCCCGACACCACGTCGGGATCGCCGATATTCTTCCCTTCGCCGAATTCGGCGCGATAGACCGCGCGGGAAAAGTCCTCGCCCCAGCCATCGGCAAAGCCGATCAGCGCCACGCGTGCCGCCAACAGGCTGTTCTGCGGAAACGGCTCGACCCGCCGCAGCGGCAGGCCGAGGCCCTGGCAGATGCGCTCGAGGTCGCGCCACATATAGCGCCCCTTGTCCGGATAGAGATTGAACGGCGACGTGCTCCAGCCTTGCGATTGAAAGATCGGCCCGAGCAGAAGCGGCCGCCAGCGTACGGTGACGCCGGCAGCGTTTGCCAGCGCGCCGATCCGCGCCGCCGCCGGGTAGGAATAGGTCGAGGCGTATTCGAGCCAGAAATCGAGCATCGCCGGTTTGGCCATGGCGGGACTATAGCGCGGCGCCGGTGACGCCGCCTTTCCATTTCCGCAAGCCTCGGCTAGATCGGCGGCCGCATGAACAGAACAGGGCTGATCGTTGCGCTCGCCATTGCGGCCGTCGTCGGCGTGGTGTTCGGGCTGTTTCCGCAGCTTGATCTGCGTATCTCGCGGCACTTCTACGAGTATGTCGATGCCGGCCACAACGCATTTGCCTGGCGCATCAGCCCGCCGGCGATGCTTGCCCGCGATATCGGCCTCTGGATCGGCACGCTGCTGATTGCGCCGGCGGTGGCGGCGCTGGTGATCAAGCTCATTTCCCCGCGGCGCAAGCTTTTGGTCTCGGGCCGCGCCATCGTATTCCTGATCGCGACCATGGCGCTGGGGCCGGGCTTGCTGGTCAACGTCGTGCTCAAGGAGCACTGGGGCCGGCCGCGGCCGATCGACGTGACCCAGTTCGGCGGCGAGCAGCACTTCGTGCCCTGGTGGGATCCGCGCGGCGATTGCCCAGGCAACTGCTCATTTGTCTCCGGCGACGTTTCCGGCGCCGTGTGGACGATCGCGCCGGCGGCGCTGGCGCCGCCGCAATGGCGCGCGCTCGCCTATGGCGCGGCGCTGGCGCTCGGCGTCGGCATGGGCGTGCTGCGCGTCATGGCCGGCGGTCATTTTGTCACCGACGCGGTGTTCGCCGGCGTATTCACCTTCCTCATCGTGTGGGTCGTCTATGCCTTGATTTATCGCTGGGCGAAGACACGGCTCAGCGACGAAGCGATCGAAGGCGCGATCGAAAAATTCAGCCTTGCCTGCCGCGACGCCCTGCGGTGGCTCGGTCACCGAGCCGCCAATGAAATCGCCGGCCCCGAGCCCGGCGAGGATAACGACAACCTCAAACGTCGGCGCGGCTGGTGGTAGCCGGCTGGTGGCGCGGGCGCTTTTGCGGCAGCATGTTCCCGGCGCGCGTCATGGCTGCCAGTGTCGGCGCGCGGGAGCATTGGTGACGAAGCGCCGGCAGAATGCCGGGTGGCAGAAGTCGGGCCGGAGGGCATATGGCGGATACGACGAAAGATCGCGTGAAACGCGTGCTGCACGTGAAAATGCGGGCTTTGGGCGATCCGAAGCAGATTCTCGGATTGATGAAGAGCGCGACGCCGTTCTACCGCTCGTTCGGCGGCACCAAATTCCGCTTCCTGCAGAACGTGGACGATCCCGCCCGCATCCTGATCGAGGTCGAGTACGAGGCCGACGCCGCCATCGAGCTCAACCGGCAGAAGATTGCCAGCGACCCGGCCGTGCGCACTTTTCTTGAAGGCTGGCGGCAGTTGCTTGCCGGCACCGCGGAAATGGACGTCTACGACGACGTCACCGCGTAACGCGCGCCCGCGCTAGAATTCGCCGGAGCGGCCCCCTATAGTCCGCGCGCTTTCAGGAATTCAAGGACGGCCGGCACCAGCGGCCGGGATTGCATGGCAAAAGCATCGCCCAAGAAAGTCGTGCTCGCCTACAGCGGCGGACTCGATACCTCGATCATCTTGAAATGGCTGCAAACCACGTACGGCTGCGAGGTGGTGACCTTTACCGCCGATCTCGGCCAGGGAGAGGAGCTCGAGCCGGCGCGCAAGAAGGCCCTGCTCCTCGGCATCAAGCCGGAAAACATCTTCGTCGAGGATCTGCGCGAGGAATTCGTGCGCGATTACGTGTTTCCGATGTTTCGCGCCAACACGGTCTATGAGGGGCAATACCTGCTCGGCACCTCGATCGCGCGCCCGCTGATCGCCAAGAGGCAGATCGAGATCGCCGAAAAAGTCGGCGCCGACGCGGTGGCGCATGGCGCGACCGGCAAGGGCAACGACCAGGTGCGCTTCGAGCTGGCTTATTACGCGCTGAAGCCGGACGTCACCGTGATTGCACCGTGGCGCGAATGGGATTTGACCTCGCGCACCAAGCTCATCGAATTCGCCGAACAGCACCAGATTCCGATCGCCAAGGATAAACGCGGCGAGGCGCCGTTCTCGGTCGACGCCAACCTGCTGCACGCCTCCTCCGAGGGCAAGGTGCTGGAAGATCCGGCGCAGGAAGTGCCGGATTACGTCTATTCGCGCACGCTCGATCCGGAAAAGGCGCCGGACAAGCCGACGGTCATCACCGTCGATTTCGAGGGCGGCGATGCCGTGGCGATCGATGGCAAGACGCTCTCGCCGGCGGCGCTGCTCACCAGGCTCAACGAGCTGGGCAAGGCCAACGGCATCGGTCGCCTCGACCTCGTCGAAAACCGCTTCGTCGGCATGAAATCGCGCGGCATGTACGAGACACCGGGCGGCGCCATTCTGCTCGCCGCGCATCGCGGCATTGAAAGCATCACGCTCGACCGCGGCGCCGCGCATCTCAAGGACGAACTGATGCCGAAATACGCCGAGCTCATCTATTACGGCTTCTGGTTCGCGCCGGAACGCGAAATGCTGCAGGCGGCGATCGACCGATCCCAGGAATTCGTCACCGGCCGGGTGCGGATCAAGCTTTACAAGAGCAGCGTCGCCGTGATCGGGCGCGAGAGCAAATATTCGCTCTACGACCAGGAATTGGTGACTTTCGAGGAAGGCGCGGTCGCCTACGATCATCGCGACGCCGAAGGCTTCATCAAGCTCAATGCGCTGCGCCTGCGCACGCTCGGGCAGCGGCGGAAGAAACTCAAACTCGATTGAGATCGTTCGGATGCATCGACAGGCTGCCCTTGCATTCACGTTCTTTGCCGGTGTGCTGGCGGCCTGCACCACCGAACCGCCGCCGGTCGACCCCAATCTCGCGCCGGTCAATTACAAGAAAGAGATCACCGACACGCTGACAAGCACGCTGGTCGATCCGACCAATGTGCGCGAGGCCTTCATATCGGAACCCGTGCTGACCAAAGTTGGCAACGGACAGCGCTACACCGCCTGCGTCCGCTACAACGCCCGCGACGCCAGCAGACAGTACACGGGCAGCACCGATCGCATCGCCTATTTCTACGGCGGTCACCTCAATCAACTGGTCGAAGCGACCAAGGAGCAATGCGGCAATGCCGCCTACCAGCCGTTCCCTGAACTGGAAAAGATCTGCCTTGCCGTCAAATGCAATTAGTACGGTCTTTCCGCAAGGCCGCCCTCGTGTCTTCGGGCGCTAGGCTTTAAGCCGCTCGATCAAACCGTGAATATCGCCGAGGACGTAGAGGTCGCGCACCTTGGCGCCGTCAAAGGTGAAGATCGGCATGCCGGTCCACCAGACATGGCGGCCGCTCGGCGGCACGCCGAACAGTTCGCGGCGGTGGAAGCCGTGGAACCGCATTTTGCCGCCGACACGGTTGCTTTCCTCGATCAGCGCCAGAATGTCCGTGGTGTAGCGCTCGAATGTGCCGGTCACCCAATCGACATAGCCGGCGAACTGCTCGTGGCCGACGAGCGTCGGGCCCAGCGAACCGCGAAAGGTGAAACCCTCGTGGAATATCGTCGGGATCAGGCTCTTATCGGCATGGTAGCCCGACGCCTTCGAGGTCGAGCGGCGGTTCATCCATCGCCGGCCTCATGCCGGCAGGTGGCAGACGGCCTCGATGTTGTGGCCGTCCGGATCGAGAACGAAGGCGGCGTAGTAGTTGTCATGGTAGTGCGGACGCAATCCCGGCGGCCCGTTGTCCGTGCCGCCCGCGGCGAGGGCGGCGCGGTAAAACGCATCGATGCTGGCACGGTCTTTCGCTACAATGGCGACGTGGATGGCGCGATTGAGCTTGCCCTCGCCGCCGATCCAGAAATCCGGCTTGCCGTCGGCGCCAAAACCGGCGGCGCCGTCGACCTCCATCACGAGGGAATAGCCGAGCGGCGCCAGCGCCTTCAGATAGAAGTCCTTGGCGCGACCATAGTCGGAGACGGGAAAGCCGAAATGATCGAGCACGGCGGTCCTCAGACCTGCCTGTCCACCAGCGCCTTCTTGAGGGTCGCGATTTGTTTCGCCGGGTTGAGGCTCTTGGGGCAGGCTTTCGAGCAATTCAGGATGGTGTGGCAGCGGTAGAGGCGGAACGGGTCCTCGAGATTGTCGAGCCGCTCGCCGGTCGCCTCATCGCGGCTGTCCTGCACCCAGCGGTTGGCCTGCAACAGCGCCGCGGGCCCCAGATAGCGATCCGAATTCCACCAGTAGCTCGGGCACGAGGTCGAGCAGCAGGCGCACAGAATGCACTCGTACATGCCGTCGAGCTTGGCGCGGTCTTCGTGGCTCTGCTTCCATTCCTTCTCCGGCGCCGGCGTGGTCGTGTGCAGCCAGGGCTCGATGGAGGCGTATTGCGCATAGAAATTCTTCAGGTCCGGCACCAGGTCCTTCACCACCGGCTGGTGCGGCAGCGGATAGATTTTCACCGGCGCCTTTTCGTCGTCGATCGCCTTGGTGCAGGCGAGCGTATTGGTGCCGTCGATGTTCATGGCGCAGGAGCCGCACACGCCTTCGCGGCAGGAGCGGCGGAAGGTCAGCGTCGGGTCGACGTTGTTCTTGATCCAGATCAGCGCGTCGAGAACCATCGGGCCGCAGTCGTCGCGGTCGACATAGTACGTATCGAGCCGCGGGTTGGCGCCGTCGTCGGGGTTCCAGCGGTAGATGCGGAATTCGGTCTCGCGCGTCGCCTTGGGCGCGTGCGGCCAGGTTTGCCCCTGCGTGACCTTGGAATTTTTCGGCAGCGTGAATTCGACCATTGCTGAGTTCCGTCAGTAGACGCGCGCTTTCGGCTCGATATAGGCGACGTCGTTGGTGAGCGTGTAGGTGTGCACCGGCCGGTAGTCGAGGGTCACCTTGCCCTGGTCGTCGATCCAGGCCAGCGTGTGCTTCATCCAGTTCTTGTCGTCGCGCTCCGGATAATCCTCGCGCGCGTGGCCGCCGCGGCTTTCGGTGCGGTTACGCGCGGAATCCATGGTGACCACGGCCTGCGCGATCAGATTGTCGAGCTCCAGCGTCTCGATCAGGTCGGAGTTCCAGATCAGCGAACGGTCGGAGACGCGGATATCGCTCATGCCGGCATAGACGTCGTGAATGAGGTTGTGGCCTTCGTTGAGCACCTCGCCGGTGCGGAATACGGCGCAATGGCTCTGCATCACCCGCTGCATGTTCAGCCGCAACTTCGCCGTCGGCGTGTCGCCCGAGGCGTTGCGGAATTTGTCGAGCCGCGCGAGCGCGCGCTCGGCGGAATCCTTGGGCAGATCCGGCTGCTTGTCGCCGGGCGTGAGCAATTCCGCGCAACGATGGGCGGCGGCGCGGCCGAAGACGACAAGGTCGATCAGGGAATTCGAGCCGAGCCGGTTGGCGCCGTGCACCGAGACACAGGCGGCCTCGCCAAGCGCCATCAGGCCGGGGATGACGCTGTCGGTGTCGCCGTTTTTCTTGGTCACCGCTTCGCCGTGATAATTCGTGGCGATGCCGCCCATGTTGTAATGCACGGTCGGCAGCACCGGGATCGGCTCGCGCGTCACGTCGACATTGGCGAAAATGCGCGCGGTCTCGCTGATGCCGGGCAACCGTTCGTGCAGCACTTTGGGATCGAGATGATCGAGATGCAGGAACAGGTGATCCTTTTCCTTGCCGACGCCGCGCCCTTCGCGGATTTCCATGGTCATGGCGCGGGAGACGACGTCGCGCGAGGCAAGATCCTTGGCCGACGGCGCGTAGCGCTCCATGAAGCGCTCGCCTTCCGAATTGACCAGGTAGCCGCCTTCGCCGCGGGAGCCCTCGGTGATCAGGCAGCCGGCGGGATAAATGCCGGTCGGATGGAATTGCACGAATTCCATGTCCTGCAGCGGCAGTCCGGCGCGCAGCACCATGGCGTTGCCGTCGCCGGTGCAGATATGCGCCGAGGTGCAGGAGAAATAAGTGCGGCCGTAGCCGCCGGTGGCAATGATGGTCATATTGGCGCTGAAGCGGTGGATTGAGCCGTCGTCCATGTTCAACGCAATGACGCCGCGGACGCGCCCTTCCTCGTCGACGATCAGGTCGATGGCGAAATATTCGATGTAGAACTCGGCCGCGTGCCTGAGGGCCTGGCCATACATGGTGTGCAGCATGGCGTGGCCGGTGCGGTCGGCGGCGGCGCAGGTGCGTTGCGCTGTACCCTTGCCGAAATGCGTGGTCATGCCGCCGAACGGCCGCTGATAGATCTTGCCGTCCTCCTCGCGGCGCGAGAACGGCAGGCCCCAATGCTCGAGCTCGTAAACCGCGGCCGGCGCATTGCGGCAAAGATATTCGATGGCGTCCTGGTCGCCGAGCCAGTCGGCGCCCTTGACGGTGTCGTACATGTGCCAGCGCCAGTCGTCCTCGCCCATATTTCCGAGCGCTGCGGCGATGCCGCCTTGCGCCGCCACGGTGTGCGAGCGGGTGGGGAAGACCTTGCTGATGCAGGCGGTGCGCAGGCCCGCTTCCGAGCAGCCGACCACGGCGCGCAGGCCGGAGCCGCCGGCGCCGATCACGACGACGTCGTAAGAATGGTCCTCGATCTTGTAGGCGCGGCCATTGACCGCCGGCGCGCCATTCATTTTTCCGTTGCCGGCCATTGCTAGACCCCGAACGACAGCTTGAAGATCGCGTAAACGCAGGCAAACCCGACGGTGAAGACGTAGAACGTGTTGGCCAGCAAGCTCGCCAGCTTGAGCAGGTCCTCGTGCACGTAGTCGACGATGATCTCCTGCAGGCCGATCCACATGTGATAGGCCATATTGACGATGAACAGCAGCATGATGATCGCCACGATGGGCGAGCCGAGCACCTGCACGACGGTTGCGTGGCTGCGGCCGAGCAGGGCGATGACGATCACGATCACCGCAATCGTCAGCGCGACGCCGGCCACCGAGGTGACACGTTGATGCCAAAACGTCCCGGTGCCGGAATGCGCGGCGCCGAGGCCGCGGACGCGGCCGAGGGCCGTGCGCATCTGCGCGCGCTCGCTCATCGCGGCCCTCCCATGGCGAAGTAGCCGATCACCCAGACGACCAGCGTCAACAGAATCGAGCCGACGATGGTCGCCATCGCCAGCAGCTCGCGCTCGGCCGGCTCGAAGCCATGCTCGGTGTCCCAGATCAAATGGCGGATGCCGCCGAGCATGTGATGGATCAGCGCCCAGCTGTAGCCGAACAACACCAGCCGGCCGATCAGGCTGCCGGCGAACCACTCGAAATAGGCGTAGGCGTTGGGCCCTGAGGCGGCGGCCAACAGCCACCACGCCACCAGCACCATGCCAAAATACAACGCGAAGCCGGTGATGCGGTGAAAGCCGGACATCACAAACGTCAACGTCATTTTGTAGACTTGAAGATGCGGCGAGAGCGGGCGCGGCCGCCGTGATGCCGCCGTTGCTCCCGCCTCAAGCTCGGCCATCGTCATTCTCCAGAAATCAGGCCTGCGGTCCGGCACGTCTAAAGCGCATCCCCCCCTGCGATGCGCCATGGCCCTTGCAGAAGAGGCTACACTTCAATAAAAGCGAAGCTTGAACCGTAATTTGACCTTGTGCAATACGTGTTTTGCGTAGCATGCCTTCGTGAAATAAGAAGGTAGCCCCTTGCGCTTCGACTTCACCGATCTCAATTTGTTCCGCCACATCGTCGAGGCGGGCAGCATCACCCATGGGGCCAAACGTGCCAACCTCGCGCTGGCCGCTGCTTCGACCCGCATCCGCAAAATGGAACTGGCATTGGGCGCCGAGCTTCTGGTGCGCGGCCGTGCCGGCGTGGCCCCGACACAGGCCGGCCGTACGCTGCTCCAGCACGCCCGGGCGATCCTGGCGCAGACGGAAAAGCTGCAGGAGGATCTCGGCCCCTATGCGCGCGGCCTTGCCGGGCAGGTGCGGGTGCTGTCCAACACCAACGCGCTCACGGAGTTCCTGCCCGAGACGCTGAGTTCATTTCTCACCACTTACCCCGACATCAGCGTCGATCTCGAAGAGCGGTTGAGTGACGAGATTGTCGGCCTGGTCGCCGAAGGCGCCGCCGATATCGGCATCGTCGCCGGCACGGTCGACTATGGCGGCCTGCATACCTACCCGTTCCGCAGCGACCGCTTCGTGCTGGTGGTCGCGCACGATCACCCGCTCGCTGCGCGGTCGCGCATCGGTTTTTCCGAAGTCCTCGATTTCGACATGGTCGGCCTCGATCGCGCCAGCGCGCTGCAACGCTTCCTCGCGGAAAAGGCAAGCCGCATCGGCCGCCCCTTGCGGCTGCGCGTGCAGTTGCGCAGCTTCGACGCCATCTGCCGGCTGGTCGAGTGCAATGTCGGTGTCGGCATCGTGCCGGAGACCACGGCACAGCGCATTGCCAAGGCCTCGTCGATTGCGTCGGTGCGGCTCACCGACGCCTGGGCGGCACGTGACCTGACGATCTGCGTGCGCAACGAGGAGGCGCTGCCGCCTTATGCGCGGCAACTCGTCGACCATTTGCGCGCGAGCGCGTAAACTAGGGCACGGGTACCAGCGCTTGCGGCTGATAGTGCGCAAGCGTCTGCATCGCGTCGGCATCGACCAACTCAACGACTCGATCCGCTCCTGCGATCAATTTTTCCGAACGCAGTTGTCGCATCATGCGATTGAGGTGCGGGACGCTCAGGCCCAGCACGTCTGCAATCACTTCCTGGGAAAAAGGCAGCGTGAAACTCGTATCTTTGGCGCGTCCGACAGCAAGCAGACGCGCGTGCAATTCGAGGATGAAATGCGATAGTCGTTCGATCGGCGTGCGCCGTCCGACGTCGATGATATGTTCGGCATAAGTTGTCGCTTCCTGCACGGCGATCCAGGTCAGTACCAGACCGAACTGCGGCCGCTCGTAGCAAAGCCGCACATAAGACCCGAGCGGGCAGACCTGCATGCGCAGATCCGTGATGGCGCTGACCGAATAAACGGCCCGCTCATAAAAGCTTCCGGGCAGGCCGATCACATCGCCGGGCAGGATGACATTAAGGATCTGCCGCTTGCCGTTGCGGAGCAATTTATAGCGCATCGCGTAGCCGTCGCTGACAAAGCCGAGTTTGCGGTATTCGTAGCCGTCGACGATGAGGTCGCGCCGTTTTCGGATCAGGAGCTCGCTGTCGACGATCGCATCCAGGGATGCGAGATCGGCCGTTGAAAGCTCAATCTGCCGCATGAGCCGTTTTATAAACGGATGCTGGTCCAACCCATTGCCTGCCGCCAACGCGCCCATGGTCACAACCAGCAGCAAGCGTAATCGCGTTCATTAATCAAAATCAATAATTCCCGACAAAGCCGTTGCAACGCGCCGAGCGCATTGTCGCTCTGACCGCCTATTCACCCTCTGAATCGGCGGTTCATAGACCTGACCTTTGCGGCCGCGCCAACGTGCGCGGCCGCCTTTTCGCGGTGCAGCGCAGCCGGACACGGAGGCGATCCAATGGATCGGAACGGGCAGGACTTAGCCGACCGGATCGGCAGGCAGATATCCGCAGTTTTTATCGTGTTGCTAATTGGCGCCTTCGCGTACGGATATCTGTGGCCGTTTTTTGGCTAGCGCGGCATGAGCACCCAATAGTCGAGGTCGAGGATCACCGCCGGATCGTAATCGTCGCCGCTCTTCAGCGGGAAATCCGCGCAGGGCCGGTCCTTGGTGGCGATGGTGCGCAGGCGCAGCGCACCGACATCGCTGCGGCCGGGCAATTCCGCGACCGCCAGCACTTCCGACCAGGCAAACACCGTAAGACCGGCAAACAGTGGCGCCACGTGGCGCCCGCCATTGATGGCGGCAACATGGAACGCATTGCCGAGCCCGTTGAACGACAATGCGCGGGCGAGCGAGATGGCGTGGCCGCCATAGATCAGACGCTTGCCGAAGCGGCCCTTGCTTTCGGTGAAATGATCGAAATGAATGCGCGCGGTATTCTGATAGAGCCGCGTGGCGATCATGTGCTCGGCGTCTTCGACGGTGATGCCGACAAGATGATCGATTTTCTCGCCGACCTTGTAGTCGCCAAAACGGTGCGGGCTGCCGGCGAGCACGGTGTCATAAGCTTGCGCGTTGATGATCGGGCAGGCGCTGCCGAGGTCGGCAGGCTCGACGCTCTTGGGCAGCTCCGGAACCTTCTCCTCCGGCGCCGGCGCCTTTTCGTCACGCTTGCGTACCATCACCCAGCGCGCGTAATCGAGCACGGCGACGCCGGTCTGGTCGAAGCCGCGCGAGCGCACATAAACGATGCCGGTTTTCTTGTTGGAGTTCTCCTTGAGCCCGATCACTTCCGAGACGGCATTGAGCGTCTCTCCCGGATAGATGGCCTTGAGGAAGCGGCAGTCGGCATAGCCGAGATTGGCGACGGCGTTGAGCGAAACGTCAGGGACGGTCTTGCCGAACACGACGTGAAACACCAGCAAATCGTCGACCGGCGAGCGCGGATAGCCGATCTTGGTCGCGAAGACATCGGATGACTGCACGGCAAAGCGCGGCCCGAACAAGCCGTTGTAAACAGCCACATCGCCCACAGTGACCGTGCGCGGAGTGGCGTGGTGGATTTGCTGGCCGAGGCGGAAATCCTCGAAAAAATTGCCGGCACCGGTTTTTGCGGATGACGCGCTCACGAAAGCTCCTACGACAGATTTTGCCCGGCGCGACCATTCTCACAAAACGATGCGCTGAAGGCTAGGTGGGTCGCACACCGCCTTGCCAAGCGCCGTACGGCCCTTTAGCAATCCGCGCAGTCCAGTAACGGTGAGGCGCGTATGGCAACCCACAATCTCCTTCTTCTCCCCGGCGACGGCATCGGCCCTGAAGTGATGGCGCAGGCCAAGCGCGTCATCGACTTCTTCAACAAAAAAGGGCCGGACAAGTTCGAGACCGAGGAAGGCCTGGTCGGCGGCTGCTGTTACGACGTGCACGGCGTCGCCATCACCGACGTCACCATGGAGAAGGCCAAGGCCGCCGATGCCGTGATCTTCGGCGCCGTCGGCGGGCCCAAATGGGACAAGGTGGCTTATGAAGTGCGCCCCGAAGCCGGCCTCCTGCGGCTGCGCAAGGATCTCGATCTTTACGCCAACGTGCGCCCGGCCATTGTCTATCCGGCGCTGGCCGATTCCTCCTCGCTCAAGCGCGAGCTGGTCGAAGGGCTCGACATCATCATCCTGCGCGAATTAACCGGCGGGGTCTATTTCGGCGAGCCGAAGACCATCACCGATCTCGGCAACGGACAGAAACGCGCCATCGATACCCAGGTCTACGACACCTACGAAATCGAGCGCATCGGCCGCGTCGGCTTCGAGCTTGCGCGCAAGCGGCGCAACAAGGTCACCTCCATGGAAAAGCGCAACGTCATGAAGTCCGGCGTGCTGTGGAACGAGGTGATGACGCAGGTGCACGACCGCGAATTCAAGGACGTGCAGCTCGAGCACATGCTGGCGGATGCCGGCGGCATGCAGCTCGTGCGCAATCCGAAGCAATTCGACGTCATCGTCACCGACAATCTGTTCGGCGACATGCTTTCCGACATCGCGGCGACGCTGACCGGATCGCTCGGCATGCTGCCGTCGGCGTCACTGGGCGAAATCGATGCAAAGACGAAAAAGCGCAAGGCGCTCTACGAGCCGGTGCACGGCTCGGCGCCGGACATCGCCGGCAAGGGCATCGCCAACCCGATCGCGATGATCGCCTCGTTCGGAATGGCGCTGCGCTACTCGTTCAATCTCGGCAAGCAGGCCGATTGGATCGATCAGGCGATCGCCGCGACGCTCGCCAAGAACCTGCGCACTGCCGACATCAAGTCAGCCGGGACGAAGGTGGTTGGCACCGTGGAGATGGGCGACGCGATCCTGGCCGAGCTGGAAACGCTCGCGGCCTAGTACCCGATCCAGGGGTTGTTCTTGCCCGGCAAGGTAAAAGGACCGGGCAGCGAGGACTGGTTCGCACCGGTCGCGGTGTTGTCGAGCACCCCGTTGGCGCGGTGCGTCGGCGTTTGCGCGTAACCGAGACCTTCGTTCTCGCCAGGCAGGGTTTCGGTGCCGGGATCGAGATAGGACCGCTTCTGGATGATGATGCGGGTGTGCGTCTTGCCGTCCTCATCGCGGGTGACGAACACGGTGTTGCCACGCGAATCGACGACGGTTGTCGTGGTTTTCTTCGGCGCAGCGCCAACGGGTTGCGCCAACAAACCGGTGGCCGCAACGGCAGCAACTGCAATGACGGTCAGACGCATGAATTCCTCACCGGTACCATCCTTTTCGCATAATCCAATGTAACTGGCTTCGGCGCATTGCGACAGGTCAAATCACGGGCAGTTGTAGTCACAGAATCCTTAAGAAAAAAGGCCCCGGCGCGCCAGCCGAGGCCATTATTCAGTATTTATACGGGTACTCTAGCTGCCATAGTTCTTCGCCAGGTAGTCGGCAATCGTCTTGGCGTCGCTATCGTCGATCGGGGCGCCGAAGGCCTTGATCATCTTGGTCACCTCGGCAGTCCAGCCCGCGGCGTTGAGAAACTTCGAGTTCATCGGGATGTAGGCGAGCGTGTGGCAGGCTTGGCAATTGGCCTCCACCTTGTCCACGCCGTCGGCCTTTTTCAGCTGAATCTGCTGCTCGTCGGCAAGCGCCGGGACGGCAATCATTGCAGCGACAAACGCAAGAGCAAATGTGCGCATGGTCTCCTCCCTTTACGCGGCGTTGAGCGTGATGTTCTGCATCACGTTGTTGTGGTAGCCGGCGCCGTTGAAGAGCAGTTGCGACGTCTGTGTCTGACCGATCTTGTTGGTGGCATTGACCATCACCGTGTTCTTGCCGCGCTTGGCCTTGAGCTCGAAGCTCCATGGCCGGAACGCGTAGCGGCCGAGATCCTGGCCGAGCGCCGCCGAATCCCAGGTCTTGCCGCCGTCGGTCGAGACTTCCACCTTGTTGATGCCGTAGCCGCCGTCCCAGGCCATACCACTGACCGCCACCTTGCCGCGCTTGATCTTCTCGCCGTCGCGGTGGCTGGTAACCAGCGAGTTGACCACGATCTCGGTGATCGGCGTGTTCGTTGCCGTCTCCTGCGAGGTGAAACGCGCAACCACCGGGAACATGCCGAGCGGAATGCGGTAGGCCGGATTCATCCAGAAGCCGCCGAGCGGCTTGGTCAGCGCCTGCACGCTGACGAGGTGCTTCATCCAGTAAGTGCCCGTCCAGCCCGGCACGATGAGACGGGCCGGCGCCCCGTTTAAGTGAGGCAGCGGCGCGCCGTTCATTTCGTAGGCGATGATGGTATCGGCGTCCATCGCTTTCCATGCCGGGATGCTCTTGATGAAGTCCGGCGTCTTGTCGATCGCGGGGCCGTCGGCGCCGTTGAATCCGATCTCGATTGTCTCCTTTTTCACGCCGACCTTATCGAGGATGTCCTTGAGCTTGGCGCCCTTCCAGCGGGCACAGCCCATGGCGCCATAACCCCATTCGACGCCGGCGACGTGCGGGCTCGACAGCCCGCGGCGGTTGCCCGAGCATTGATTGACCGCAACGATCTCGATTGCCGGCATGGCCTTGAGATCGTCGAGGGTGATCTCGGCCTGGCCGTTGGCGCCGTCGCCGCCAACCGAAATCTTGTACGTCTTGGGGTTGACTTCCGGAATGTCGGCGAGGTGGTAGCGCACGAAGAACTGATCGTTCGGCGTGATCGGCGTGCGGAAATATTCGAGCGGCGATTCATAATTCGGCGGCCGGTCGGCGAGCTGGATCAGCGGCTTCTTGCCGGGCAACGTGCCCATGGTGACGTAGCTGCCGATGCCGTCGGGCACTCCGGGCGACAATTCGGCCGCGGCCTCAGCCGCTGAAAATTTTGCCAGGCCCGATACCGCAAGCGCGGCACCGGCGCCCGCCGTCGAAAGCAGATGGCGTCGTGTGATCATCGTTTCCCTCCCTCGAGGTTTTATCTCAGCCGATGCGGTCATCACCGCCGGCCTTAGATAGCCGTATTTGAATATGAACCCGTTCCGCCGGTCAATGCGGATCGTTTCACGAGCGGGAAAATTCGACGCCGCGCTGCAGCGTAAGATCTTCGAATGTCGTTTGCGTGAAGACGGCGGGCTAGCGGCCGATGCGGCGCGGCTCCGGCCGCGTGGCGAGCGCCTGCCAGAGCAGTTTGTATTTGGGCGTCGGCGCCAGAATTGGATCGTGCTCGCCGCAGAAACGGCGATTGCGCTCGGCCTGCGCGAACAGCGCGCCGATCTTCGGTTCGCTGCCGGCGGCAATGAGCGTCAGCCGGTCGAGCGCGCAGGCGAGCGTCGAGCGCTCGATGAAATCGGCACCGCCCTGGCAGAAGCGGCCGGATAGCTGCAGCGGCGGATCGTCGAAATCGCGCAGGAAGCCGAGGCAATGGCGAACCGGCGGTTCGGTCAGATCGAAGATGGCAACCGACAGCGGCCCGAATTTGCTCGGCAGCGGCGCTTGCATGCGCAGTTCGGACATCGGGCCGGCCTCGGCGGCGCGCGCGGCAAGGTCGTCCTGAGGCGCCGCGAAGGCCGGCAGCTCCTGACCGGCGCGGTAGATCTCGACCGCAAGGAACGGCGCGGGACTGCTGATCTCGCCGAGAGTCAAAATATCCCTGCGGCCGCCGCCTTCGACGTTGCGCTGGATGGCGTAGCTCGCCGGCACGCCGGCCGCCTCGGGAATTTCCAGCGCAAAGGCCGGGAACGGCCGTTCGATCGTTATCCAGGGCGATTGATGTATGGGATTGATGGCGTCGATCGCCGGCGCTGATTGAAAAAATTGTGCCGCGGCAATGGACAGCAGCGAAATGCCGCCCAGATACGCGCAGACGCGCGTAACGATGAAGGGCAACTCCTCGCGCCAGGAATAAAGGGCCGGATGCACAGCTCAAGCTCCAACGGACCGCCGTTGTCTTGGGCGTTATTCTCGCCTAGAAGCACTGCCATTCGGTTCCATCGGCGCACGCGCCGGTAGGCAAGTATTCTGGAGAGTTAACGATGGGTTACAAGGTCGCCGTGGCCGGGGCCACCGGCAATGTCGGGCGCGAAATGCTCAACGTTCTGGACGAGCGGAATTTTCCCGCCGACGAGGTGGTTGCGCTTGCCTCGCGCAAGAGCGTCGGTACGGACTGCTCGTTCGGCGACAAGACGCTGAAAGCGAAGGCGCTCGACCATTACGATTTCTCCGACGTCGACATCTGCCTGATGTCGGCGGGCGGGGCGGTGTCGAAGGAGTGGTCGCCGAAGATCGCCGCGCAGGGCGCGGTGGTCATCGACAATTCGTCGGCCTGGCGCATGGACCCTGACGTACCGCTGATCGTTCCCGAGGTGAATGCCGATGTCGCCGCTGGCTTCACCAAGAAGAACATCATCGCCAATCCGAACTGCTCGACCGCGCAGCTCGTCGTCGCGCTCAAGCCGCTGCACGACAAGGCGACGATCAAGCGCGTCGTGGTCGCGACCTATCAGTCGGTGTCCGGCGCCGGCAAGGAGGCGATGGACGAATTGTTCACGCAGACCAAGTCTGTGTTCACGCTCGGCGAGATCGAGAACAAGAAGTTTCCCAAGCGCATCGCCTTCAATCTCATTCCGCAGATCGACGTGTTCATGGAGGACGGCTACACCAAGGAAGAGTGGAAGATGATGATGGAGACCAAGAAGATTCTTGATCCCAAAATCAGACTCACCGCCACCTGCGTGCGCGTGCCGGTGTTCGTCGGTCACTCCGAAGCGGTGAACATCGAGTTCGAGAATCCGATCAGCGTCGAGGAGGCGCGCGAGACCTTGCGCAACGCGCCCGGCTGCCTGGTGATCGACAAGCACGAGCCCGGCGGCTACGTGACGCCCTACGAATGCGTCGGCGAGGACGCGACCTATGTCAGCCGCATCCGCGAGGATGCGACGGTCGAGAACGGGCTGCAGATGTGGGTCGTCTCCGACAATTTGCGCAAGGGCGCCGCGCTCAACGCCATCCAGATCGCGGAAGTGCTGATCAACCGCAAGCTGATCAGCGCGAAGAAGAAGGCGGCATAGGCCGCCCTTATCCTGAGGAGCCGCGCGCAGCGCGGCGTCTCGAAGGATCGGGCGGCCTCATGGTTCGAGACGCGCTGCGTTGCAGCGCTCCTCACCATGAGACCTTAGAACCGCGGCGCGATGCTCAGGCTCGCCCGCGCGACCGGCACGAATTCTCCACTCGCTCTGTCCAGCACCGAGAGGTCGCCGGTGGCGACGCCGAAATACGCGCCGTGGGTTGCGATCTTGCCCTTGTCGATCAGCCGCGCGAGCAGCGGGAAGGTCATCAGATTGTCGAGGCTGTTGACGACGGACGCCTGCTCAAGCCGCTTGAGATAATTGGCAAGCGGCGTGTCGCCGCGGGGCCCGACTTTTTCCGCCGCGGGCGCCATCAGCTTCATCCAGTTGCCGATGAAGTCGCCAGGCGACAAGGGCGCGGCGTCCTCGGCAAAGGCTCGCACGCCGCCGCATTGGGCATGCCCGAGCACGACGATGTGCTTGACCCGCAGCGCGCCGACGCCGAACTCAAGCGCCGCCGAGACACCATGTGCGAGCCCATCGGGCGCGTAAGGGGGGATGATATTGCCGACGTTGCGGACCACCAACAGTTCGCCGGGATGGGCGTCGAAGATCACCTCCGGCGAGACCCGCGAATCGCAGCAGCCGATGACCATGATCTCAGGATGCTGCCCCCGCTCGGCGAGCTCGCGATAACGGTCCTGTTCGACACGCAGTCTTCCGCCGGTAAATGCCGAATAGCCTTCGATCAGGCGTCGGGGGAATGTGAATGTCATGGTTCGGCCTTAAAGACGTGAGTTCCAGCTCAGCATAGCAATCATCGCGCCTGAATAGCCCTTTTCCGCCGTCGCAGCTCGCGCCCACGGGGCCGACTTTCGCCTAACCCGCTATTCATCGCTTGTTCAGGTCCCCTGCCGCATTGATAGTTGATAATAAAAGAGAATCAGACTGCCAATGCTTTCACCGGACAAGCCGACATTCACCGAGGCGCCGCTTGGGCGCTTTCGCACGCCCGGCTTTTCGGCGCCGCAGATCTGGGTGTTGTTTGCCGCTTTTACGCTGCTCATCTCCATTCCGATCTGGACCCATCCGCTGCCGCCGCTGTCCGACTACATCAATCACCTGGCGCGGATGCAGGTGATTGCAACGATCAACGAGAATCCGCAGCTTGCGAAATACTACGAAATCAACTGGCAGGTCATTCCCAACCTGATCATGGATTTCATCGTTCCGGTGCTGGCGCGGGTCATGAACATCTATGTCGCCGGTCAGGTCTACATGGTCGGCATGTTCGCGCTGATCATTTCCGGCATTCTGGTGCTGAACCGCGCGCTGATCGGCCGCTGGACCGCATTTCCGCTGGTCGCCTTTCCCCTGCTCTATAATTACGATTTTCTCGTCGGCCTGATGAACTACATTTTCGGCATCGGCGTCGCATTGTGGGCGCTGGCCGGCTGGATCGCCGTGCGCGAGCGCGTTTGGCCCATTCGCTTCCTCGTGTCGACGGCGTGCGTCGTGGTCCTGTTTTTCTGCCATCTCTCGGCGTTGGGCATCTATGGTGTCGGCCTGCTGTCCTACGAATTGCTGCGGCTTTGGCAGAAGCGCGCCGATCTTTGGCCTTGGCGGATCGTCGATTTCGTCGCCAGCGGCCTGCCCTTCCTTGCTGCGGCGCCATTGCTTTACGCCAGCCCGACGATGAACCTCATCGGTTCGACCTGGTGGGACCAGCGCGGCAAGACCGACGGGTTGATGTACGTGTTCTCCAATTATTCCGACATCGCCGCCTGGGCGCTGATCGGCGTCATGGCCGCGAGCGTGGTCTGGGCCGTTCGCCACCGCGTCTTGCGCTTTCATCCGCTGCTGTGGGCGTTGCTCATTGTCGGCGGCGCGGTCTATCTGACGCTGCCGCGCATCATGTTCGACACCTACATGACCGATCAGCGGGTGCCGCTCGGCATCGCGTTCATGCTCTTCGGCTGTGGCGATTTGAACTTGCGCCGCCGTCTGGTGCGCCGGGCCTTCATGGTGGTCCTCATCTTTCTCATCACCGGGCGGGTGATTGAAATCGATCTCAACTGGTCGCAACTGTCGGATTCGACCGGCGAGTTCCGTTCCTCGGTGCGCCGCATCGCGCCCGGCTCGAAAGTCTTCGTCGCCTATGCCGACCGCGCGCTCGGCGAAGACGTGCGCGATCTCGGTCTCGTGCATGCCGCCAGTATCGCCACGATCGATCGTTCGGCGCTGGTGACCACGGACTTCACCGTCTCCGGCAAGCAGGTCATGCACGCGCGGCCCGATTACCTCGACTATGTCGACACCCGCGACGGCACACCGCCGTCGACCGCGCAGCTCGTCGTCGCCGCCGATCACCCGGCGCCGAACACACCGGCGTTTTGGCGCAACTGGACCAAGTTCGACTACCTCTACGTCCTGTTCACCGAAGACGAGGCGCCCAATCCCGATCCGTCGCGGTTGAAGCTGATCGCCGACGGCGACCGCTTCCAGCTTTACAAGATCGCCAAGTCGCAGAGCGAAGCCAGGCTCGTTCCGGGCGCGCCGCCCGACCGCCGCTGAGCTCTCACACCCAGATCGCCATGCGCAGGCCATGCTCGTCGCGGCATGGCGAGGCCGGGAAAGATCGCGCCAGTCCTTTGGCGATTTGCCGTGCGGTCGCCAGGCAGGCAAAGGCGTCGACGAGGTCGTCGGCCGCGGCTCCCTTCGGCGCCGGCTGCGACAAAGCCTCGCGCGGAAATCCGGCCTGAGCGAGCAGGTCGCGGCGCAGCTCAAGCCCCGGCGGGTTGATCCGGCTTTTGATCTTCTTGGCCAAGGGCACGGCGCGCTCGCCGTTCAGCCGCCAGAACACGATTTCAGGATGCGTCTCAAAGACGCGATCGATCCAGTCGGGATGCCGTTGCAGGAACGCGTCGAGCTCGGCCACCTTGGGCAGAATGTAGAAGCCCTGCTTGGCGAAGGCCTTTCCATCCGCCGAGGTCTCACGGGCGATCCGGCAGGCATTGAGGAAGCGCTCGCGCTCGTCGATGGGCTCCGCCGCAACGCTGGCTTCGACGGCCTTTCGGGACGGAATGCGAAAGACACTCGACTTGCGCTCGCCAAGTTTCTCCCGCACCTCGCTCTCCGCGGGGCGGCCTTTCGGCGGACTAAGCGCCGGCAAGCCAATCGGAATGTCCACCGCGATGAGGCGCGGCCGTTCCACGGCAAAGGCGATATCCTCGAAATTGCGCACGACGCGCGGCCCGCCAATCGCACCGCCCGGTTGCGCGAACACGACGATCCAGCCGCCCGGGCAGCCGTCGGCGCCGGCCAGCCAATCTGCTGCAGTCAGGGCCTGCATACGGTGGCATGTCTCTTGCTGACTCAGTAGGCTAGAGCAAACCAGACGGAATTTCTCATGACCATCCGCCCCCGCCGCAGCGTGCTATACATGCCGGGCTCCAATGCCCGTGCGCTGGAAAAAGCCAAGACGCTGCCGGCCGATGGCGTCATCCTCGACCTTGAAGATTCGGTTGCGCCCGACGCCAAGGAAACCGCGCGCAAGCAGGTGGCTGCGGCGGTCAAGGCCGGCGGCTTCGGCCGCCGCGAGGTCTTCATCCGCGTCAATGGCATCGACACGCCATGGCATTCCGACGATCTCGACGCGGCGATCCACGCGGCGCCCGACGCCATCCTCATTCCCAAGGTGTCCACGCCCGCCACGCTCGAAGTGATCGGCCAGCGGCTGATGGACACGCGCGCCGATCACAAGATCCGGGTCTGGGCGATGATCGAGACGCCGCTCGCCATCTTCAACATCTTGGCGATTGCCGCGGAGGCGGCGGATTCCGAATCCCGGCTTGCCGGTTTCGTCATGGGAACTAACGATCTCGCCAAGGACACCCGCGCCCGCCTGATGCCCGGCCGGGCGCCGATGCTGTCCTGGCTGTCGACCTGCGTCGCCGCCGCGCGCATCTACGGCGTCGTCATTCTCGACGGCGTCTATAACGATATCGGCAACGCCGATGGGTTCTTCATGGAGTGCCAGCAGGGCGTCGATCTCGGCTTCGACGGCAAGACGCTGATCCACCCCAATCAGATCGAGCCGTGCAATCAGGCCTTCTCGCCGACGGCGGACGAAGTCGCCTGGGCGCGCAAGATGATCGCCGCTTTCGAATTGCCGGAAAACAAGACCAAGGGCGTGGTGTCGATCGACGGCCGCATGGTCGAGCGGCTGCACGCCGAGATGGCCAGGCGCACGGTGGCAGTCGCTGACGCAATTGCGGCCTCATCCTGAGGAGCGCCCAGAGGGCGCGTCTCGAAGGATGCGGCAGGCCCATGCTTCGAGACGCATTGCTTCGCAATGCTCCTCAGCATGAGGCCGATCAGCTCACACCCACGGCCGCGCCGCTTTGGCCTTTTCTTCGTAGCTCTCGATCTGTCTCTGCTTGCGCTTGGTCAGCCCGATGTCGTCGAGGCCGTTGAGCATGCAATGCTTGCGGAACTCATCGATCTCGAACTTGATGGTGCCGCCGTCAGGGCCGTGGATCTCCTGCTTCTCGAGATCGATGCTCAGCGTCGCGTTGGCGCCGCGGTCGGCGTCGTCGAACAGCTTCTCCAGATCCTCGGGGCTGACGCGGATCGGCAGCACGCCGTTCTTGAAGCAGTTGTTGTAGAAGATGTCGCCGAACGACGTGGAGATGACGCAGCGGATGCCGAAATCCATCAGCGCCCACGGCGCGTGCTCGCGGGATGAGCCGCAGCCGAAATTGTCGCCGGCGACCAGGATCTTGGTCTTGCGGTAAGCGGGCTTGTTGAGCACAAAGTCCGGATTCTCGCTGCCGTCATCGTTGTATCGCTGCTCGGCGAACAGGCCCTTGGCCAGGCCGGTGCGCTTGATGGTTTTCAGGTACTGCTTGGGGATGACCATGTCGGTGTCGACGTTGATCATGCGCAGGGGCGCGGCGACGCCTTCGAGAGTGGTGAACTTTTCCATCTGCTTTCCCGATTTTTCAGCGACACGACTTAGCGTGAAGCGCCTCGCGGCGGAAGGCCGCCTCAGTCAATGCTCGCCTCGATGGCCTGCATATCTCCGTCGGACAGGCCGAAATGGTGACCGATTTCGTGCACCAATACATGGGTGACGATGGCGCCGAGCGTGTCCTCATGCTCGGACCAATAATCGAGGATAGGGCGGCGGTAGAGCCAGATCATATTCGGCAGTTGCCCGGTCTGTTCCTGCGACTGGAAGGGCAGTCCAACCCCTTGGAAGAGGCCGAGAAGGTCGAATTCGGTCTCGCAGTGCATCGAATCGAGCACGTCCTCGGCGGGGAAATCGTCGACCTGGATCACTAAGTCTATACAAAGCTTACGGAAATTCTCCGGTAGCCGCGCGTAAGCGTCGGCGGCCAGCGCCTCCAGGTCAGCCAGTGAAGGGGCCACGGTTTTCGCCCAGTCCGTATGGAATTTCCCTGTCATACCAGTGTTCTAGGCGAGATGGCCGCGTCCACCAAGCGGTTGACGACGGCGGGGGGATAGGCGACCGTTCCGCCATGCTGCGACGTTGCCAGACTTCCGGAATCGCCAGGAATTGGGCTCGTTGCGCCCTTGCAGCGCTGTTTTGCGCTTTGCTGGCGGGCCCTGCGACGCCCGCATCCGCGGGTGCCTCCGACAAGGCCTACGCCCAGGCGCGCCCGCACGTGACCATCCATCCGCGCCACCGCGTCCTGCGCTATTGCCGCTCCTGGCTGGCCGAGGAATACCGCGTCAGCGGTCCGGTGATCGTGCCGCGCATGTACTGCTGGTGGGGCTAAGTATATCGCAGGATAGTTTCCCGGTCAGGCGTTCATACATTGTGGCGATATCGGAGGATCATCGATGTCGAAACTTATGGCGATTTTGGCAGCCGCTTTTTTGATCGTCAGCGCCATTGCCGCGACGCCGACGCCCGCCGCAGCCCAGCACCATGGCCACGGCGGTGGTTGGCATGGTGGCGGCTGGCATGGTGGCGGTTGGCATGGCGGCTGGCATGGAGGTTGGCACGGCGGCTGGGGCTGGGGACCCGGCTTCGGCCTGGGCTTGGGTCTCGGCACCGTCTGGGGGTACCCGTATTATTACGGCGGACCCTATTACTACGGCCGGCCGTACTACGGCGGAGCCTGCGGTTGGACGCGCATCCGCGTCTGGCGCTACGACCACTGGGCGATCCGGCGCGTCTGGCGCTGCTGGTGAGCGCTTCGTCGATAAAAAAAGCCCGCCATACGGCGGGCTTTTTGTTTTGCAGGTGGCGAGCCTGCTACTTCCACTCGCGCACATCGACGAAGTGCCCGGCGACCGCGGCGGCGGCTGCCATCGCCGGCGAGACCAGGTGCGTGCGTCCCTTGTGGCCTTGACGGCCTTCGAAGTTGCGGTTGGAGGTCGAGGCGCAACGCTCGCCCGGCGCCAGCTTGTCGGGGTTCATGGCCAGGCACATCGAGCAGCCGGGCTCGCGCCAGTCGAAGCCCGCCGCCTTGAAGATCTTGTCGAGCCCTTCGGCTTCCGCCTGTTCCTTCACCAACCCGGAACCCGGCACGATCATGGCGTTGACGTTGCCGTTGACGGTCTTGCCGTTGACGACGCGGGCGACCTCGCGCAGGTCCTCGATGCGCGAATTGGTGCAGGAGCCGATGAAGACGCGGTCGATCTTGATGTCGGTGATTTTCTCTCCGCCCTTTAGTCCCATGTAGGCGAGCGAGCGTTCGGCGGCGTGGCGCTTGTTCTCGTCGCGGAGATCCGCAGCGACCGGCACGCGGCCGGTTATCGAGGCGACCTGTTCGGGGTTGGTGCCCCAGGTCACCAGCGGCGGCAGCTCGGCGGCGTGCAGCCTGATCTCGTGGTCGAAATGCGCGCTCTCGTCGGAGGACAGCGTCTCCCAATAGCGCATGGCGTCGTCCCAGGCCTTGCCCTTGGGCGCCTTCGGCCGGTCCTTGAGATAGGCATAGGTCTTCTCGTCGGGCGCGATGAAGCCGGCCTTGGCGCCGCCTTCCACCGACATGTTGCACACGGTCATGCGCCCTTCCATCGACAACGCGCGGATGGCTTCGCCGGCATATTCGATCGCGTAGCCGGTGCCGCCAGCGGTGCCGATCTCGCCGATGATGGCAAGAATGATATCCTTGGCGGTCACCCCGGACGGCAGCTTGCCCTCGACGAGCGCGCGCATGTTTTTCGATTTGGTCTGGATCAGCGTCTGCGTCGCCAGCACGTGCTCGACTTCCGAGGTGCCGATGCCATAGGCCAGCGCGCCGAAGGCGCCGTGCGTCGCCGTGTGGCTGTCGCCGCAAACGATGGTCGTGCCGGGCAGCGTGAAACCCTGCTCGGGGCCGATGATGTGGACGATGCCCTGGCGCTTGTCGAACTCGTTGAAATACTCGATGCCGAAGTCCTTGGCGTTCTGCGCCATCACCGCGATCTGCTCGGTCGACTGCGGATCGGGATTGGGCTTGCTGCGGTCGTGCGTCGGGATGTTGTGGTCGACGACGGCGAGCGTCTTCTCCGGCGCGTGCACCTTGCGGCCGTGCATGCGCAAGCCCTCGAAAGCCTGCGGCGAGGTCACCTCGTGCACCAGGTGGCGGTCGATATAGATGAGGCAGGTGCCGTCCGCCTGTTCGTCAACCAGATGGTCTTCCCAAATCTTGTCGTAGAGCGTGCGTGGTTTCATGAGCGTGCTTCTTTGCGGAAATGAGAAAGGGATCGCGGCAAATGCAGACAGCCGGTCAGCGCCGGCTTGCGCCGATCAAAGTCCCGCCTGCACCGCAGTCAGCCGGCCGAAGAAGCGCCACGGCAGCCGTGCGCGGTCGGTGAGGATGATGCTTTGAGCCCGGGCCATCATGCGCCGATATATAGCCAATCGCGGCGGCTCCGACAACGAAGGCGGCGCAAAAGACGAAGGGGCCGCGTGCGGCCCCTTCATGCATTCCGGAATAGGTCCGTCCTATTCGGTCGCGGCGATCTTGGCCGCGGCCTCGGGAGGGGCGGCGTCTTCCCCGACGGAACCCTGCGCCTCGGAGATGCGCGCCTTCTTGCCGCGCAGGCCGCGCAGGTAATAGAGCTTGGCGCGGCGTACCTTGCCGCGGCGCACCACCTTGATCGAGTCGATCATCGGCGCAAAGAGCGGGAACACGCGCTCGACGCCTTCGCCGTACGAAATCTTGCGCACGGTGAAGTTCTCGTTGATGCCGCGGCCGGAGCGGCCGATGCACACGCCCTCGTAGGCCTGGATGCGGCTCTTGTCGCCTTCGACCACCTTGACGTTCACCAGCACGGTGTCGCCAGGGCCGAAGTCGGGGATGTCTTTTCCGGCCGAGAGCTTCTCGACCTGCTCCTTGTCGAGCTGCTGAATGATGTCCATGGGCATTACTCCGTCGGCAGCGCCAGCATCCGGCGCGCGGGTAGCTGTTCAATGACTGAATGGGTCGGCGAGCTTGTATTACAAAGCTTTTGGCTTGTCACCCTTTGGATTTGGGGCCTTTTTCCGGCCTTTTCTGCGCCTGATAGGCCGCCCAAAGGTCGGCGCGGCGGGCCTTGGTGAGCCGTTCGGCTTCGCCGCGGCGCCAGGCGGCGATTTTGGCGTGGTCGCCGGAGGTGAGCACTTCGGGGATCGGATGCCCTTCCCACACCGCGGGCCGCGTATATTGCGGATATTCGAGCAGGCCCTGGGCGAAGCTTTCCTCCGCCGCGGAGGCCTCCTTGCCCATGACGCCGGGGATGAGGCGCACGCAGGCATCGATCAGCGCCAGCGCCGCGATCTCGCCGCCGGAGAGCACGAAATCGCCGAGCGAGATTTCCTCGAGATTGCGCGCGGCGATCAGCCGCTCGTCGACGCCTTCGAAGCGGCCGCAGAGGATCACCGCGCCTTGCCCTTGCGCCAGCGCGGCGACGCGGTCTTGCGTCAGCGGCGCGCCCCGCGCGCTCATCAGCAGGCGAGGGCGGCCGTCGGGAGGAATCGCGTCGAGGGCGCGGGCCAGCACGTCGGCCTTCATCACCATGCCGGGGCCGCCACCGGCCGGGGTGTCGTCGACGGTCCGGTGCTTGTCGGTTGCGGCGTCGCGGATGTCGTGCACGTCGAGCGACCACAATGTGTTTCTCAGCGCCTTGCCGGCGAGGCTTTGCCCCAGCGGCCCGGGAAACATCTCGGGGAAAATCGTGAGCACCGACGCGCGCCACATGATCAGTCTTCTTCTTTCGCCTCGATCTCGGCAGGCGGCACGACGACGATCTGCCGCGCCGCGAGATCGACTTTCGGCACCGTTGCCTCGGTGAACGGCAGCATCACCGGCCCACCGCGGGTCACCGGCATGATTTCGAGAATGTCGCCGGCGCCGAAATTATGCACCGCATGCACGGTGCCGACCTGGGCGCCGTCCGCCGTCACCACATCGAGGCCGACGAGGTCGGCGTGATAGAATGTGTCGGGCTCCTCGATCGGCGGCAGGCGGTCGCGCGGAACGTAGAGATCGAGATTGCGCAGTGTCTCCGCAGTGGCGCGGTCGCCGACGCCCTTGATGCGCGCCACCAGATGATTCTTGGCGGCGCGCAGCGATTCAATTTCGAACTGTCGCCTGCCGTCCTCGGTCTCCAGCGGGCCGTAGCTGGCGACCGCCCGGGCATCTTCCGTGAACGGCCACAGCTTCACTTCGCCGCGAACGCCGTGCGCGGCGCCGATGCGGGCAACACGGATTTTACCGGCGCTCATGCGTTGGACCTCATGGTGAGGAGCGTCGCAGCGACGCGTCTCGAACCATGAGGCCGAAAGGGTGTGCGTCGCTTTGATAGTTGCACAATCCGAGAAAAGTCGCCGTTTATCAGCGCCTCTTTTTTTGCGCGAGACCATCCCTTGATCTGCCGTTCCGCTGCAACCGCGTCGACGATCTGATCGAAGAATTCGCTAAACACGAGCGCCACGGGCCGGCGTTTGGAGGTAAAACCAGGAAAACGCCCCGTTTGATGTTCGGCGACGCGCTGTGCAAGCTCGGCGCGCGTCGTGCCCGCATAATGCGAATCGTCTGCGCATCGAAGGATGTACAGCCACGCGCCCATCTGAACGCCTCGTCCTTCGAGATGGCCGGCTGCGCCGGCCTCCTCAGGACGAGGCTACCATATACGGGTCAACTCGCCGCCGGGGCTTCGGCCGGCTTCTCGGCCGGCTTGGCGGCGCCCGCCGCAGGCGCGGCACCGGCAGCCTTGGCGGCTTCCTCGGCCTTGGCCTTGCGTTCCTTGCGCGGGATCGCCTTTTCCGGATTGTTGCGCTTCTCGCGCTTGGCGATACCGGCGGCGTCGAGGAAGCGCATGACGCGGTCGGATGGCTGCGCGCCCTTCTTCATCCACGACTGCACCTTGTCGAGATCGAGCTTGAGCCGCTCGGTCTTGTCCTTGGGCAGCAGCGGATTGAAAAAGCCCAGCCGTTCGATGAAACGGCCGTCGCGGGGCGCGCGGCTGTCGGCGACGACGATGTGATAGACCGGCCGCTTCTTGGTTCCGGCGCGGGCCATGCGGATAACGAGAGACATTTTTGCTTTTCCTTTCTGTTAGCTGTTGCGTGTCCCGGACGCGGTGCAGCGCGAAGCGGTGCACCGCAGATCCGGGACCTTTTTGAATTCCGTGTTTGCGACGGTCCCGGGTCTGCAGCGCATCACTTCGTGCTGCGCTGCGCCCGGGACACGGTGAGTTCGGGTGAAGTCGCTCATTTCTTCTTTCCAAAGCCGGGCAGGCCCGGCAATCCGGGAAACTTTCCGCTCGGCAGGCCGGGCAGACCGCCCGGAGCGCCGGGGAAATTCGGCGGCAGGCCGGGGATGCTGCCCGGCATATTCGGCGGCAGCGCGCCGGCGCCGGGCAATCCACCCGGCAGTTTCTTGGCGAGTTCCGCCATCTGCTCCGGCGATGGCATGCCGGAGCCGAAGCCCAGCATCTGCCCGAGCCCGCCGAGAGCGCCGCGCTTGCCGCTGCCCATGGCCTTCATCATGTCGGCCATGCCGCGATGCATCTTCAGCAGCTTGTTGATCGCTTCCGGCGTGGTGCCGGAGCCGGCGGCGATGCGCTTCTTGCGGCTCGCCTTGAGGATGTCGGGGTTGCGCCGCTCCTTCGGCGTCATCGAGTCGATGATCGCCACCTGGCGCTTGAGGACGTTCTCGTCGAGCCCGGCATTGGCGATCTGATTCTTCATCTTGGCGACGCCGGGCAGCATGCCCATCAAGCCGCCGATGCCGCCCATCGACTGCATCTGCATCAACTGCTCGCGCATGTCGGCAAGGTCGAACTGACCCTTGCGCATTTTTTCCGCGGCGCGCATCGCTTTTTCGGCGTCGATGGTGGCGGCGGCTTTCTCCACCAGCGCGACGATGTCGCCCATCCCGAGAATGCGGCCGGCAATGCGCGCGGGATCGAACTCCTCCAGCGCGTCGAGTTTCTCGCCGGTGCCGATGAGCTTGATCGGCTTGCCGGTGACCGCGCGCATGGAGAGCGCGGCGCCGCCGCGGCCGTCGCCGTCGACGCGGGTGAGCACGATGCCGGTGAGTCCTACGCGTTGATCGAACGCACGCGCGAGATTGACCGCGTCCTGGCCGGTGAGTGCGTCGGCGACCAGCAGCACCTCGTGCGGATGCGCGGTATTTTTCACCTCCGCCGCCTCGCTCATCATTGCTTCGTCGAGCGTGGTGCGGCCGGCGGTGTCGAGCAGCACCACGTCGTAGCCGCCGAGCCGGGCGGCATCGAGCGCGCGGCGCGCGATCTGCGCCGGCTGCTGGCCTTCGACGATCGGCAACGTGTCGATTTGAGCCTCGCGGCCGAGTACGGCAAGCTGCTCCATCGCCGCCGGGCGGCGCACGTCGAGCGAGGCCATCAGCACTTTCTTCTTCTGCCGGTCGGCGAGGCGGCGCGCGAGCTTGGCAGTCGTGGTGGTTTTGCCGGAGCCTTGCAGGCCGACCATCATGATGGCGACCGGCGCCGCCGCGGCAAGGTCGATCGTCTGCGCCTCGGCGCCAAGCGTGGCGACCAACTGGTCGTGCACGATCTTGACGACCATCTGTCCCGGCGTCACCGACTTCATCACCTCGACGCCGACGGCATGCTGCTTCACGCCATCGGTGAAGGCGCGGGCAACGTCGAGGGCGACGTCGGCTTCGAGCAGCGCGCGGCGCACTTCGCGTAAGCTCGCTTCGACGTCGGCTTCGGTGAGCGCGCCGCGGCGGGTGAGGCGGTCGAGAATGCCGCCCAGGCGTTCGGACAGTGAGTCGAACATCGTCCATCCTTCTTCACCTCTCCCATTGGGAGAGGTCGGATCGCGGCGCGATCCGGGTGAGGGGTTAAGCCCTCGAATTTCGTTACCCCCTCACCCGATCCTCAGGCTTCGCCTTCGGATCGACCTCTCCCCGCAGGGGAGAGGTAAAGAGGGGCCGCAAACACATTCACGCCCGAGGGCGCATTGCGCTGTCGGGCGTTGGCCTCCAGCCTCAAGAGGACCGGGCGGCAGAGCTGAATTTCAAGTCCCAAGCAAAGACGGGCGGAACCTATGGGCGGGGTAGGCCCAAGTCAAGGCGCGCTATTGACCGAGCTGCGCGGCGAGAAAATCGTGCATTTCCGCAGCGGCGCGCGTGGCGGCGTCCTTGTCGTAACGCAGCCAGTGGCCGAAATAGCGTACGGTTCCCTTGATTGCCGCGCTGTCGAACGAATGAAAGGCTTCGGGAAACACGGTCACCTTGATCGGCGCGCCGCTGGCGTCAAATCGCCGCATCAATCGGTCGCAGCTTGCCGCCAGCGACCAGTCGTCGAGCTCGCCGATCAGAACGAGCGTGGGAATTGCGAGCTTGTCCGCGGCGGCGCTGCAGGAGGGGTAATAGGCGACCGCGGCCTTGAATTTCAGCCCGCGCGGCACGGCGAAAATGTCGACCGGCTGATCCGATGCGATCGCCAACACGGTCATGCCGCCCTGCGAATAGCCGACGACCGCTATGCGCTGCCGATCGACGAACGGCAGTTTGGACAGATAGATCAGCGCGCCTATTGCGTCGGCGTCGCGGGACAGAATTCGCTCGCCGAGGCAATTGTCGTTAATGCCGCGCGTGGCGAAGCTGTCCACCATCAACGTGACATAGCCCCAGCGCGTGAATTGCTCGGCGTCGGACTTGCGCCGCTGGGCTGTGAGGCCGCCGCAGCCGTGCAGATGCACGATCGCCGGAAACGGCCCGTCGCCCGGCGGGCGCGAAAGATAGCCCATGATCTTCTCGGCGGGCGGGCCTTGCACCGTTTCGCCGCGCTCACGCGCCAGCCGCTGTTGCAGGTCACCGACCAGATAGCGGGCGCTGTCGAAGGTCACGGCTTCGTCCGCGGCAACGGCGATCGTTGCCGCGCAAAGCGCGGCCGCCACCCCAATCGCGGTACGGCAAATCCTGCCCCGGCTCGGCATGTCGCAAGCCTCTTGCTCGCGCACCAATTGAAGACACCGCGCGGCTAGGGCGTCAACTCGTAGCTCACCGAGACCTGGGCGCGCAGCGTCTGCTCGCCGGGCGCGACCGGAACGCTGCCCGCGCGCAGCGCCTGCATGGCAATGGGCGGCGCCGGCAGCGAACTTTCGCTGATCGCGACCACCGGCCCGACCTTGGCGCCGGCGGCACGGGCGTAAATCTCGGCCTTGCGATGGGCGTCGGCGATCGCCTCGCCGCGCGCCTCGTCGAGCAATTTCGACTGCTCGGAGACGACGAATTCGATGCCCGACATTTCATTGGCGCCGGCGGCGATGGCGCGGTCGAGCACGCCGGGCAGGTTGTCGATGTCGTGGATCCTGACGGTGACCTGGTTGGTCACCTGGAAGCCGGTGAGGTGCGCGGCGCCGGCCTTGTTCGGATCGTATTGCGGCTGCAGCGACAACCGCGAGGTCTGCACGTCCTTGTCGGCAATGCCGGCGCCCTTGATGGCGGCGAGCACGCCCGTCATCTGCTTGGCGTTGGCTTCGCTCGCCTCGCGCGCGGTCCTGCCCTGGCTGGTGACGCCGATGCGGATGATGGAGGTGTCGGGCGCGACCGAAATAGTCGCCTCGCCCGTCACCGTCACCAGATGCTCGGCGGCGAACGCCGGCGGCGTCGCGACAAGCGCGAAGAAAATTAATCCTGGCAGCAAAATTGTTCTTGGTTTGCGCATGATCTTCTCCAAAAACCGGTTCCCACTTTTTGGGATCATGCGCTGTCTCATTTGATCGGCACCAGCACATCGACCACCAGCTTGTCGGGATCGGTGGTCACCGGATCGGAAACATATTCCTCGATGAACAGGTCCTTGGCCTCGAGCTGCTTGTCGTCGAGATAATTGGTGATCGCTTCGTAAGTGGAATCCATCGCATCGTAGGAACCGCGGTGCACGAATTTGAGCGCCTTGCCGGACGGCGCCTGGCCAATCGCAATATCGCCCTTGGGCGCATCTTTCGGCGCCTCAGCGATGGGAAAGGCGGCGCGGAAGTCGAACCCGCTGTCGTCGGTCTTGGTGTAGATGGTCATCGCCGGGCCGTTCGGCTTGATGCCCTGCTTGGCGAGATATTCGTCGAGCGATTTGAAGGCGTCGACGATGGTGTCGAAGGCCGTGTCCCAATTGCTGTGGCCCTGCATGTAGACGATGGTGCGCTCCGGCAGCGTCACTTCGCTGCCGAAAGCATCGCCCGGCTGCAGCGGCGCCGGCGCCGCCGGCCCGGTGATCGGCGGCATCTTGTCGTCCGCCGGCTTCTGCGCCTGCGCGGGAGCGGCGAACAGGACGCCAACGGCGATGAATGCCGCCAGGCGGGGGAACGACATGGCTGGACTCCTGTTAAGGCGCGGCGATCCCGGCGATTCGGCGCGCGCAAGCGGCATTCTAGCACGGGCTCTGGCCAACCGGCGTTCATTCGCCATATAAACCGGGCGAAACCCGGGCAATTCGATCTAGATTTCGTTTATGGGCGCGCTCGCCAACCAACCCTTCGTCAAGATGAACGGCATCGGCAATGAAATCGTCATTGTCGATCTGCGCCCGCGCGCGGCCGCCATCAGCGCCGACGAGGCGCGCGCGGCGGCGGGGCCGAATGGCGCCCCCTACGATCAGTTGATGGCGCTTTATCCGCCGCGCACGCCGGGCACCGACGCCTTCATCCGCATCTACAACAACGACGGTTCCGAAGCCGGCGCCTGCGGTAACGGCATGCGCTGCGTCGCCGAGTGGGTGGCCAGAGAGAACGGCAAGAGCGCGCTCACCTTCGAGACGACGAGTGGCATTTTGAACTGCTGGAAGGGCACCGACGGTCTCTTCACCGTCGACATGGGTGTGCCGAAATTTGCCTGGAACGAGATTCCGCTGGCCGAAGAGTTCCGCGATACGCGCGCCATCGAACTGCAGATCGGGCCGATCGACAAGCCGGTGCTGCATTCGCCGTCAGTGGTCAACATGGGCAACCCGCACGCGATCTTCTGGGTCGACGACGTCAATGCCTATGACCTGCACCGCTTCGGGCCGCTCTTGGAGAACCACCCGATGTTTCCCGAGCGCGCCAACATCACGCTGGCGCACGTCGTCTCGCGTGACGCCATCGTCATCCGCACCTGGGAGCGCGGCGCCGGGCTCACCAGGGCCTGCGGTTCTGCGGCTTGCGCTGCTGCTGTTGCTGCTGCGCGGCTCAAGCGCACCAATCGCAAGGTCAAGGTGACGCTGCCCGGCGGCGAATTGACCGTCGACTGGCGCGAGAGCGACGGCCATGTGCTGATGACCGGGCCGGTCGAGTTCGAATTTGCCGGAAAATTCGACGCGGCGCTGTTCGAGAAGGCACCGGCGCCGTGAGCCTCGATGTCGTCATCTTCGGCTGCCGGCTCAATGTCGTCGAGTCGGAGGTCATCAAGCGCGCGGCGCAAGGACAGGATGCCGTCGTCGTCAACACCTGCGCGGTGACCGCGGAGGCCGTGCGCCAGGCGCGGCAGGCGATCCGCCGCATCAAACGCGAGCAACCGCAGCGCCGCGTCGTCGTCACCGGCTGCGCGGCGCAAACCATGCCGGCCAAATTCGCCGCGATGCCCGAAGTGGATCGCGTGCTCGGCAACGAGGAAAAGCTCGACGCGGCGGCCTGGACCGGCATCGCGCGCGTCGCCGTCGGCGACATCATGACGATGCGCACGATGACGCCGCACCGGGTCGATGCGCTCGAGGGCCATACGCGGGCTTTCGTGCAGGTGCAGAACGGCTGCGACCACCGCTGCACGTTTTGCATCATTCCCTTCGGCCGCGGCAATTCGCGCTCGCTGCCGGTCGACGATGTGGTGGCGCAAGTGCGCACGTTCGGCGAGCGCGGCTATCGCGAAGTGGTGCTCACCGGCGTCGATATCACCAGCTACGAGGCGGACGGCGTTCGGCTCGGCGCGCTGGTCAAACGGATGTTGCGCGAGGTGCCGGAGGTGGAACGTCTGCGGCTCTCATCCATCGATTCGATCGAGGCCGATCGCGACCTGCTCGATGCGCTCGCTACCGAGCCGCGGCTGATGCCACATCTGCATCTATCGCTACAGTCTGGCGACGACATGATCCTCAAGCGCATGAAGCGGCGGCATACGCGTGAAGATGCCATCGGCTTCTGCGAACGGGTGCGCGCCCTGCGGCCGGATGTCGTCTTCGGCGCCGACATCATCGCCGGCTTCCCTACCGAGACCGAGGATATGTTCGCGCGCTCGCTCGATCTGGTCGACGCCTGCGGATTGACGCAACTGCATGTCTTCCCGTTTTCGCCACGGCCGGGCACGCCGGCGGCGCGCATGCCGCAACTCGACCACACCATCATCAAGGAACGGGCGCGGCGGTTGCGCGAAAAAGGTGAGGCGGCGTTACGGCGACATCTCGCCTCCGAAGTCGGCGCGCAGCGCCGCGTGCTCACCGAGCGCGGCGGCATCGCCCGCACCGAGCAGTTCACGCCGGTGCGCCTCGCCGCGCCGGTCGAGCCCGGACTATTTCTCGATCTCTCCATCGCCGGCCATGACGGCCGGCAATTGCTGGCCGTTTAAATCCCTCCATCCGCATTGGCCGAGCGCCTCGCGCATATGCGCGGGTACCGGTGCGGTGATTGTCGCCGGCGGCTTGTTCTTGGAAATCGGCACCACGATCTCGCGCGAATGCAGATGCAGGATCGGCCCGCCGGTGCGTGGCGCGCGCCCATAGATATTGTCGCCGAGGATCGGCCAACCCATCTCGGCGCAATGGACGCGCAGTTGATGCGTGCGCCCGGTCAGCGGTTCCAGCGCCAGCCAGGTCAACTGCTGAAGAGATTTGGCTGCGCCACTTGTCGCGGCCTGCTCCCTCCCCCCTTGAGGGGGAGGGTTGGGGTGGGGGGTGGCAACCGGCCCCGCGCTTGAATTGACCCCCGTCCCTGTCCCTCCCGATGCCGCGCTCTCAATAAAATGCGATCGCCCCATCACCTTCCACGTCGTCACCGCCGGCGCGCCGTTCGGATCGGGCTTCATCCACCAGCCGCGGCTTTCGTCGAGCTTGCCGAGCGGCAGATCGATGCGGCCTTCGTCCGCGTCGGGCGCGCCTTCGACCACGGCCCAATAGGTCTTGCCGACCTTGCCCTGCTTGAACAGCTTGCCGAGCAACGCCAGCGCCTTGCGGTGGCGGCCGAGCACCAGGCAGCCGGAGGTGTCCTTGTCGAGCCGGTGCGCCAGCGCCGGGTTGCGCGGCAGCCCGAAGCGCAAGGGCTCGAAATAATCTTCCAGGCTCTCGCCGCCCTTTGGCCCGCGATGCACGGCGAAACCGGCCGGTTTGTCGATCACCAGCATCAGCCCGTCGCGGTAGAGCAGGCGGGTGAGCATCTCGTCCGGTGTCATCATTCTCTCCATCGCGGAATGACAACGGGTGGCGTTACCGCTATCACGGGCGTCGCATGAACGACAGCACACAACTGATCTGGTGGCAGCGGCTCAAGGGCGGGCTCAAGGAGACTTCGTCGCTTCTGTCCGGCGCGGCGCAGGATCTCGCCAAGCGCCGGCTCGACGATGCGGCGATCGAGCAACTCGAGCACGAACTGATCCGCGCCGATTTCGGGCCGGAATTCGCCCAGCGCATCGCCACCGGCTTCGGCGAGGGCCGCTTCGACCCGAACGTCACGCCGGAGGCGCTGAAGGCGCTGCTCGCCACTGAGATCGAGAAGGTGCTGGCGCCGGTGGTGAAACCGCTGGAGATCACCACGCGGCCCTTCGTCATTCTCGTCGCCGGCGTCAACGGCTCCGGCAAGACCACGACCATCGGCAAGCTCGCCGCGCGTTACTGCCGCGACGGCAAGGCGGTGACGCTGGTGGCGGGCGATACGTTCCGCGCGGCGGCGATCGATCAGCTCAAGATCTGGGCGACACGCACCGGCGCGGCCATCATGGCGCGCGAGCCCGGCGCCGATGCCGCAGGCCTTGCCTTCGACGCGCTCACGGCGGCGAAGACCAACGGCGCCGACATTGTGCTGGTCGACACCGCCGGGCGCCTGCAGAACCGTACGGAACTCATGGGCGAACTGGAAAAGATCGTGCGGGTGATGCGCAAGGTCGAGCCCACGGCGCCGCACGCGGTGCTGCTGGTGCTCGACGCCACCGTCGGGCAGAACGCGCTCAATCAGGTCGACGTCTTCGGCAAGACCGCCGGCGTCACCGGCCTGGTGATGACCAAGCTCGACGGCAGCGCCCGCGGGGGCATCCTGGTGGCGATCGCCGCGCGTTTCGGCCTGCCGGTGCATTTTATCGGTGTCGGCGAGGGCGTCGACGACCTTGCGCCGTTCACCGCGCGGGACTTTGCCCGGGCGGTGGTGGGGTTGGATTAACTGGGCGTGTCCCGGGCGCAGCGCAGCACGAAGTGGTGCGCTGCAGACCCGGGACCCCGGTTGGTTCTGAAACAAGCTGGGTCCCGGATCAGCGGTGCACCGCTTCGCTCCGCTCGCGCTGCACCGCATCCGGGACACGATGGCAATTCCGGTACCGTAACGTTAGAACCGCATCATGGCCGACCCTGCCGAAAAGAAGCAACTCGATCCCATCCTCAAGCTGGTGCTCGACATCGGCCCGCTCATTCTGTTCTTCGCCGCCAATGCGCGCTTCGGCATTTATGCCGCGACCGGCGCCTTCATGGTCGCGGTGCTGATTGCGCTCGCCGTGTCCTATGCGCTGACGCGGCACATCGCGCTCATGCCGGTGGTCACCGCGGTGATTGTGCTGATCTTCGGCGGCCTGACGCTGGTGCTGCACAACGACCTGTTCATCAAGCTCAAGCCCACCATCATCTATGTGCTGTTCGGCGGCACGCTGCTCGTCGGACTGCTGCTCGACAAGCCGTTTCTGTCCATTCTGTTCGATCAGGTCTTTCATCTGACCGATGAGGGCTGGCGCAAGCTCACCTGGCGCTGGGTGATCTTTTTCTTCGCGCTCGCCATGCTCAATGAAATCGTCTGGCGCAATTTCTCCACCGATACCTGGGTCAGCTTCAAGCTGTTCGGCGTGGTGCCGCTGACCTTCCTGTTCGGCGCGCTGCAATACCCGCTGATCATGAAATATCACCCGGACAATCCGCCCTCGTCCTGAAGGCGAGGCGACCCCTATTGTGAAGGCTTCCCCGCAAAATAATGTATACATTACCGCATACATAGATTGACGGGCGCGCCGCCGACCGCCTAGGGTGCCGGCCGCAGGGGTCGGGAGGGTGCGCGTTGACGCTCGAGTTGCACGGTGCCGAGGCGATGCCGGTTCCGCTTTCGCGGAGCTCCCGCCAGCTCCACAGCCTTGCTTACGCGCTGCTCAAAGAGCGCATCATTTCCAATCGATATCCGGGCGGCAGCCATATCCTCGAGGAGCAACTTGCCGCTGATCTCGGCATTAGCCGCACGCCGCTTAAGGAAGCGCTGGTCAACCTGCAGGCCGAGGGCCTGGTGCGCATGATCCCGCGCCGTGGCGTGCTCGTGGTACCGCTCACCGCCACCGACGTCATCGAAATCTACACCGTGCTCGAGGCGCTCGAAGACCTCGCGGTGCGGCTCATCGGCGATCGCGAGGACAATCGTGCCGACATCAAGGTGCTGCAGGATGACGTCGCGGTCATGCAGACGTCGCTGCGCCAGGACGATCTCGACCGCTGGGCGGTGGCGGACGAGCATTTCCACGCGCAGCTCGTCGCCGCGAGCGGCAATTCGCGGCTTATCCGCGCCGCGCAGACGCTGTTGACGCAGTCGCAGCGCTTCCGGCTGTTCACGCTGCGGCTGCGCGAGAGGCCCGTCAAGTCGACGCGCAACCACGCCGATCTGGTCAAAGCTCTCAAGGCCGGCGATGTCGAGCGCGCGCGCAAGATACACGCGGCGCAGAAGGTTGGCTGGCGCGACGACATGCTGGCGCTCCTCGCCAAATTCAAGATCACGCAAATCTAGGGAGACGCTTGTGGACTTCGGAATCAGAGGCAAATCGGCCATCGTTACGGGCGGCAGCAAGGGCATCGGTTACGCCTCGGCCCGGCGGCTGCTGGAGGAGGGCGCCAAGGTCACGATCTGCGCCCGCAACGCAGACTTGCTGAACAAGGCGCGTGACGAACTTGCCAAGGTGTCGCCGGATGTCCAGGCCGTCGTCGCTGACATGGTCAAAAAGGCCGACATCGAAAATCTGGTGCGCAAGGCTGCAGAAAAGTTCGGTCCGGTGCAGATCCTGCTCAACAATGCCGGGGAGATGCATACCGGGCATTTCGACACCATGACCGAGGAGCGCCTGCAGCTCCAGCTCGATACGAAACTGTTCGGCTATATGCGCGCGATGCGCCTCATCTTCCCGATAATGAAGGAAAAAGGATGGGGCCGCATCGTCAACATCATTGGCGGCGCCGGCAAGCAGCCCGAGCCGGTCTCTCTCGGGTCGAGCATTACCAATGCCGGCTTGCTCGCGCTGGTCAAGTCGTTGTCGCAGGACTGGGCGCAATACGGCGTCCTCGTGAACGCGGTTTGCCCGGGCTATATCGAAACCGACAATTGGTCGCGCAATATGCAGGGACTGCTGCGCGACAACGACTTCAAGGCAAAGAGCGAAGCCGAATTGCGCGTCAACGCGCCGAAATTCAATAACTCGATGCAGCGTTGGGGCCGGCCGGAAGAATTGGCGAATGCCGTCCTCTTCCTGTCGTCGGAAGCCTGCTCGTTCATCACCGGCATGTCGATCAATGTCGACGGCGGCCGGTTGCGTTCTCTTTGGTAACCATAAAAGCCGGCAAAGGGGACAAAGGACCCCGCCGTCTCACATCCATCGGGAGGGATAAAAATGGCGAAATCGTTCACCGCGCTTCTTGCGGCCGGCATTGTGGCGCTGGCAACTTCCGGCGCCGCCGCGACCGATTATCCGGTACGCACCGTCACGATCGTCAATGCGTTCGGCGTTGGCGGGCCCATCGATGCGTACTGTCGTCCGCTCGCGCAGAAACTCAGCGAATGGTGGGGCCAGTCGGTCGTGGTTGAAAGTCGCCCGGGCGCGAGCGGGATCATTGCCGCTCAGTACGTGAAGAAATCGCTGCCGGACGGCCATACACTGCTTGTCATTGCCAACACGCATGCCACCAACGAGACGCTCAATCCGAACCGGAACTACGAGCTGCTCAAGGACTTCATACCGATCACGGAACTATTCGCCTCCGAGCACGGCATGTTCGTCAGCAACAAGCTCAACGTGAAGACCGTGCAGGAACTGATCGATCTCGCCAAGCAGAAGCCGGGCAAGCTCACCTTTGCCTCGTCGGGTCCAGGCTCGACCTATCATCTCGCCACCGAGCTTTTCATGATCAAGGCCGGCATCAAGATGCTGCACGTGCCCTACAAGGCGAGCACCCAGGCCCGCACCGACGTCATGGGCGGTCAGGTCGACATGTTCTTCGACCTGACCGGCTCGCTGGCCGAGCAGGCCAAGGCCGGGCAGGTGAAGCTGTTGGCGACGACCGGCGCCAAACGCTCGCCGATCATGCCGGACCTGCCGACAGCCGAGGAGGCTGGCGTACCCGGCTATGAGGTCGAGGCTTGGGGCATCCTGATGGCGCCCGCCGGCACGCCCGACGACGTGGTGCAGAAGATTTACGACAGCGTCGCGCGCTTCATGAAATCGCCGGAGGGCATCGAGACCGCCAAGCGGCAAGGGATGCGGCAGGTCGGCGAACCGCCGGCGCAAACCCGTGCCTTTGTCGAGAGCGAGATCAAGAAGTGGGGCGACGTGGTGAGGGCCGCCGACATCAAGTTGCAGTAGCGCCTGCGTCAGCGCGGCGTCGCAGCGGCTGCCTTGGCGATTTCCGGCTCCAGTACTTTGGCCAGATTGTCGGCGTCGACCGGGCCGACCAGCTTGTAGGCGATGCGGCCGTCGCGGCCGACGAGGAAGGTCTCCGGCACGCCATAGACGCCCCAGTCGATTGACGCACGGCCGCTCTCGTCGGCGCCGTTGGCGACGAAGGGATTGCCGTAGCGGTTGAGGAAGCGGCGCGCATTGTCGGGCGCGTCCTTGTAATTGATGCCGACGAGCTTGACGCGTTTGTCCTTCGAGAGCTGAGCGAGGAACGACACCTCGTCGGCGCAGGGCACGCACCACGACGCCCAGACATTGACCAGCGTGACCTCGCCCTGGAACGCGGCGCTGTTGAGCCCCGGCACGGGCTTGCCGTCGCGGGTGAGGCCGGACACCGGCGGCAGATTCGTCTGTGGCGCCGGATGGCCGATCAGCACCGAGGGAATGCGCGACGGATCGCCGGCGCCGAGCCGGTAGAGGAACAGCGCCGCCAGCGCGATGAAGATGCCGAGCGGCAGCATCACCAGGATGTTGCGGCGCCTAGCCGGAGCGTTATCGGAAGCTGTGCTCATGGGCTACCGGACCTTTGCGAGCGGCGGGTGACGCCACGCTCTTCGAGATCGCCGAGGATACGCCGCTGCGACGCATAATCGAGTGTGACCCAGGCGGCAAGGCCGGCAACGACGAACACGGCCAGCGCGTAGGCGGCGATGATGAATTCGGCGTGCGGACCGAGATTCACGGGCTTTTCCTTTCGCCCATGATCTTGTCCGCAAACCGGCGCTTGCTTTTCGGGATCATGCGCTGGTCTCGGCAAATTGCTGCGCCTGCATTAGCCGCATGGAGCGCACGCGCCGACGCAAAATCTCATTGCGCATGGCGGCAAGCAACAAGGTGATGAACAGCAGCGTGAAGGCGATGGCCGTAATCAGCAGCGGCCACAGGATCGACGGGTCGATGCTCGAGCCGCCGCTGCGGAAGATCGACTCGCCCTGATGCAGCGTATTCCACCAGTCGACCGAGAACTTGATGACCGGCAGATTGACGGCGCCGACCAGCGCCAGGATCGCGGCGGCGCGGGCGCCGCGGCCGGGATCCTCGGCGGTCCAGTAGAGCGCGAGCACGCCGAGATAGAGCAGCAGCAGCACCAGCTCGGAAGTCAGCCGCGCGTCCCACACCCAATAGGTGCCCCACATCGGGCGGCCCCACAGCGAGCCGGTGACCAGGCAGAGGAAGGTGAAGGCGGCGCCGATCGGAGCCGCCGCTTTGGCGGTGACGTCGGCGAGCGGATGCCGCCAAACCAGCGTGCCCAGCGCGGCGATGGTCATGATCCCCCAGCCCATCATGCCGAGCCAGGCGGCGGGCACGTGTAGATACATGATCTTCACCGTCGCGCCCTGCTGATAATCGTCAGGGGCGTTGAACGCGCGGTAGAGCCCGATGGCCAACAGGGCGACGGTCGCGGCGGCAAGCCAGGGCAATACGCGGTTGACCAGCGCCAGAAAACGCGTGGGGTTGGCAAGATCGATCACCGGCATCTGTTACTCTAGTCCGCTCCGCAGCGCCGCCGCGGCGGCGACTGGCCCTAGCACAAGGGCGGCCAAGGATAACGCACAAAGGATGGTGAAAGGTGGGCCGAAAGGCACGCCTTCGGTCATGGCCGCATTGGCCGCGGCAACGCCGAAAATCAGCACCGGAACGGTCAGCGGCAATACCAGTACCGCCAGCAGCAGCCCGCCGCGGCGCAGGGTCACCGACAGGGCGGCGCCAATCAACCCGACAAAAGTCAAGGCCGGCGTACCGGCAAGCAGGGTCAGCGCCACCGCGCCCATGGCCCGCAATTCGATATTGAGCAGCAGGCCGAGCACGGGCGCGATGACGACCAAGGGCAAGGCGGTGGTCAGCCAATGCGCGATGGCCTTGATGGTGACGGTCAATTCCAGCGGCACGCTGCCGGTCATCAACAGGTCGAGCGAACCGTCCTCGTGGTCGGTGGCGAACAGACGGTCGAGGGCGAGCAGGCTCGCCAGCAAGGCGCCGAGCCAGAGGATCGCCGGCCCGATCCGCGCCAGCAGCTTCAGATCGGGGCCGATGGCAAACGGCATCATGGTGACGACGATGAGGAAGAACAGCGCGCCCATCAGCGCGCCGCCGCCGGCTCTGACCGCGACCCGCATGTCGCGCACGAGCAGCGCCAAAAGCGCATTCATGGGCGTCTCGTTTTCATGAATGCGCTCATGCCGGCCCCAGCCTGAGTTCGCGCGCACCTTCGAGGCCGATCGGCCCGTGGGCGGCGGCGGCGATCAGCCCGCCGCCTGCCAGATGTTCTTGCATCAGCGTGGCAAGGCGGGCCTGCGACGCGGTGTCGAGTGCGGTTGTCGGCTCGTCCAGCAGCCAGAGCGGGCGCGCAACCGCATAGAGCCGGGCGATCGACAGCCGCCGCCGCTGTCCTGCGGAGAGATAGGCCGCCGGTAGATCGGCGAGCGGGGCGAGGTCCACGGCCCCGAGTGCCGCCTCGACCGGCTTGCCGCCGCCGAGGAATTCGATCCAGAAGCGCAAATTTTCGGCCAGCGTCAGCGAGCCCTTCACTGCGTCCTGGTGCCCAAGATAGTGGGCTTGCTCGCCGATGGAGCTGTCGGCTGCGCCGCCGGAGAGCTCAATCTTGCCGGCGGATACCCGCACCAATCCGGCGATCAAGCGCAATAGAGAGGACTTGCCGGCGCCATTCCGCCCGGTCACTAAAAGCGCTTCGCCGGCGGGCAGGGCGAAATTTAGCCCTGCGAAAACTTCACGTCCGCCACGCTGGCAGGCCAGATTCTCCGCCCGAAGCTGCATCAGGCCGGCCCGGCCGTGGCGGCGGCAAAGGCCTTGGCGCTGATTTTGGAAACCCAGTGCATCTTTGCCGACATTGCTCTTAATATGGCTTCCGCCGCAAAAAGACTCTATAAGCCCGCACCTGCGGCACTACGTAACACGAGTATCCACGCGAACCGCAAAGTCCTGAAAAACAGAGCCGTGCTAGACGTTTAGCGGTCGTACGCCAATGTCCCTGCCGGGAATGGAACAGCTGACATGACCTCCCTCGACAGTTTCCGCTGCTGCAAGGCCCTCCAGGCGGGCGGCAAGAGTTACGCCTATTACAGCCTGCCGATCGCGGAGAAAAACGGCCTCAAGGGCATTTCCCGCCTGCCGTTTTCGATGAAGGTGCTCCTGGAAAACCTTCTCCGCAACGAGGACGGGCGCACGGTGACCAAGGACGACATCAAGGCGGTCGCCGAATGGCTGAAGACGAAATCTTCCGAGCGCGAGATCGCCTTCCGCCCGGCGCGCGTGCTGCTGCAGGACTTCACCGGCGTGCCCTGCGTCGTCGATCTCGCCGCCATGCGCGACGCCATGAAGGTGCTCGGCGGAGATCCGAAAAAGATCAATCCACTGGTCCCGGTCGATCTGGTCATCGACCATTCCGTCGCTGTCACCTACTTCGGCAACAACCAGGCGTTCAAGAAGAACGTCGAAGAGGAATACCGGCAGAACCAGGAGCGCTACAAATTCCTCAAATGGGCGCAGCGCTCCTTCGACAATTTCCGTGTGGTGCCGCCCGGCACCGGCATCTGTCACCAAGTCAACCTCGAATATCTCTCGCGCACGGTGTGGACGAAAAAGGACAAGGTGACGGTTGACGGCAAGACTTCGACGATGGAAGTCGCCTATCCCGACACGCTGGTCGGAGCCGACTCGCACACGACGATGGTCAACGGTCTCTCGGTGCTCGGCTGGGGCGTTGGCGGCATTGAGGGCGAGGCCGCCATGCTCGGCCAGCCGCTGTCGATGCTGCTGCCCGAGGTGATCGGCTTCAGGCTCACTGGTCGCTTGAAGGAAGGCGTGACCGCGACCGACCTCGTGCTCACCGTCACCGAGATGCTGCGCAAGCGCGGCGTGGTCGGCAAGTTCGTCGAGTATTTCGGCCCCGGCCTCACACACCTGACCATCGCCGACCGCGCCACGCTCGGCAACATGTCGCCGGAATACGGCGCCACTTGCGGCTTCTCGCCGATCGACGACGATACCATTGCCTATCTCAAGGACACCGGGCGGCCGAGCGACGTCGTTGCGCTGGTGGCGGCTTACGCCAAGGCGCAAGGCATGTTCCGCACCAAGTCGACGCCCGACCCGATGTTCACCGACGTGCTCAAGCTCGATCTTTCCACGGTCGAACCGTCGCTCGCCGGACCCAAGCGCCCGCAGGACCGCATCGCGCTCAAGGACGTGAAGGCCGGCTTTGCCAATTCGATGGACAAGGAGTTCGGCAAGGCGGGCGAGATGAAAAAGCGCGTGCCGGTGCAGGGCCGCAAGCACGATCTGGGCAACGGCGACGTGGTGATCGCGGCGATTACCTCGTGCACCAATACCTCGAACCCGAACGTGATGATCGGCGCCGGTTTGCTGGCGCGCAAGGCCGCGGCGCGCGGTCTCACCGCCAAGCCGTGGGTGAAGACGTCGCTGGTGCCCGGCTCGCAGGTCGTCGCTGAATATCTCGACAAGTCCGGGTTGCAGAAGGATCTCGACAAGCTCGGTTTCAATCTGGTCGGATTTGGCTGCACGACCTGCATCGGCAATTCGGGGCCGCTGCCGCCGGAGATTTCCAAGGCGGTCAACGAAGGCGATCTGGTCGCGGCTGCCGTGCTTTCCGGCAATCGCAATTTCGAGGGCCGGGTCAACGCCGACGTCCGCGCCAACTATCTGGCCTCGCCGCCGCTGGTGGTCGCCTACGCCATCGCCGGCTCGATGAATGTCGATCTGACCAAGGAGCCGCTCGGCACCGATCCGAAGGGCAAGAAGGTCTTTCTCAAGGACATCTGGCCGTCGAATCGGGAAATCGGCGAGTTCGTGCGCAAGAACGTCACGCGGCAGATGTTCGCCAAGAAATACGCCAATGTGTTCAAGGGCGACGCCAACTGGCGCAAGATCACCGTCAAGGGCGGCATGACCTTCGACTGGGACTCCAAGTCCACCTACGTGCAGAACCCGCCTTACTTCGTGCACATGGGCCAGCAGCCCAAGCCGATCGAGGACATCATCGAAGCGCGCGTCTTGGCGTTGTTGCTCGATTCGATCACCACCGACCACATCTCGCCGGCCGGCTCGATCAAGATGGACTCGCCGGCAGGCAAATACCTGGTCGATCACAAGGTGAAGCCGGCCGATTTCAACCAGTACGGCACGCGGCGTGGCAACCACGAAGTGATGATGCGCGGAACCTTCGCCAATATCCGCATCAAGAATCAGATCGTGCCCGGCGTGGAAGGCGGCTACACGCTGCACTACCCCGACAAGCAGCGCATGACGATCTACGATGCCGCCATGCGCTACAAGCAGGAACGCGTCCCGCTGGTGGTGTTTGCCGGCAAGGAATACGGAACCGGTTCCTCGCGCGACTGGGCGGCCAAGGGGTCGGTGCTGCTCGGCATTCGCGCGGTGATTACGCAATCGTTCGAGCGCATCCATCGCTCGAACTTGATTGGCATGGGCGTGCTGCCGCTGGTATTCGAGGAGGGCACGTCCTGGCAGTCGTTGGGTCTGAAGGGCGACGAGCAGGTCACCATCCGCGGCCTGCACGGGGAACTCAAGCCGCACCAGCGGCTGATCGCCGAGATCGTGTCGGGCAGCGGCACGCTCAAGCGTGTGCCGCTGATCTGCCGCATCGATACGCTGGATGAGCTCGATTACTTCAAGAACGGCGGCATACTGCAGTACGTGCTGCGCCATCTGGCCGCTTGATCGAGGTCCCGCCGCTCACCTTGAAGTGAGTGGCGGGTGAACATCGGGGCGATTAACAGTTCGATTGGCGGCGGGGAACCGTGGGATCGGCATGAATTATCGCCACATCACCTTGTCTGCGCTTTTCTGTCTCGTATCACTGGCGCCGGCTTCTGCCGGGGAAACCCGCGCTGTGATTGAGCTCTTCACCAGCCAGGGTTGCTCGTCCTGCCCGCCCGCCGACAAACTGCTCGGCGAGTTGTCGAGCGATCCGTCGCTGATCACGATGAGTCTCGCCGTCGATTACTGGGACTATCTCGGCTGGAAGGATACGCTCGCCCTGCACGGCCATTCCAACCGCGAGCGCGCCTACGCCGACGCGCGCGGCGACCGCGACGTGTTCACGCCGCAGGTTGTCGTCAATGGCATGATCGATGTTCTTGGCAGCGACAAGGCGGCGATCGAAAGCGCCATCGAAAAAACCCGGCGCACGGCGACCGCTCTGGAACTGCCGGTGAAGATGACCATCGCCGACGGCAAAGTGACGGTGGACGTGCCCGACGCCAAGGACGGAAATCGCAGCGCCGAAGTGTGGCTCTGCCCGATCACCCACAAGGTGACGGTCGCCGTCGAGCGCGGCGAGAACAACGGCCATACGCTCACCTATACCAACGTGGTGCGCAGCTGGGTGCGGCTCGGCAACTGGACCGGCAAGGCGCAAACCTTCAGCATCCCCGTCGCCGAGTTGCAGAACCCCAATTTTGCGCTGACCGACATCGATGAGATTTCGGTGCTGGTGCAGAGCGGCGTTGCCGCCAAGCCGGGCGCGATCCTCGGCGCCGCCAAGGCCAGCCTGCGCTAGCGCCAGTCATTCGATCCGCAAAAGATGTTTCGTCGCTGCGGCCGGGGCAAAGCCGGCCGCGGCGGCGCGTGTCAAAAAAAATCGGGCCGGCAAGCCGGCCCGAAGTCTAGGGGATTGAATCGTACGCGGTGCTCAATCGGCCCGGTCGGTCGAACCCCGGGGGGCTGGGGGGCTGAGGAATCCGGTGCTCATACCGGACCGGGCCTTTGAGGCAACGCCGACGTTATCGCCCCCCAGCGTGACCCGCGCTTGACCGAAATTAGGCGTTATTATGGTTGCATTGACGAGTTCGTGATCAAACAAGCTCCATTTCGCTGGGTTTTTCGGCTGCTTTTTTAAGCGCAAGAGGGCCCTTGCCGGGCGCGGCAACCGGCGCGATCATTGGCGCAACAAGGGAGGCGCCGCATGACGTTCGGTTCCGGCGAAATCGATCCAAGCCAGTCCTTCGGGAGCGGGTCCCCGGCGCGCAGCGCCACCGCCGCTCCCCCCAGTCAAGTGACCTTTAGCCGCCGCGAACTCAACCGTATTCTGGACCTTTATGGCCGCAAGGTCGCCGCCGGCGAATGGCGCGACTACGCGATCGACTTCCTGAAAGACCGCGCCGTGTTCTCGGTGTTTCGCCGCTCGTCCGAAGTCCCGCTCTACCGCATCGAAAAAAATCCGAAGCTCGGCCGCCGCCAGGGCGCCTTCAGCGTGATTTCCGCAACCGGACTGATCGTGCGCCGCGGCCATGAACTGGACCGCGTGCTGCGGGCGATCGAGCCGCTGTCGCTGGTGGCGAACTAGTGCAGGTTGTCGCCCGGCGTCTTGCTGCGACGGGGCGCGCGAGCGGCGTCTTGCGGCGGGGTCATGGCTCCCTCCCCCAGCGCGAGCTGCATCATCGGGGTGTCGAGCCAGCGGCCGAATTTCCAGCCGATGTTCTTCAGGTTGCCGGCCGCCTCGAAGCCGCAAGCCTTGTGCACGCCGATCGAGGCGGCCTGCGCTGAATCGCCGATCACCGCGATCATCTGCCGGTAGCCGAGCGCAGTGCAGCTCTCGATGAGCTTGATGAGCAGCGCTTTGCCGACGCCGCGCCGGTGCAGTTCGGGCGCGACGTAAACCGAGTTCTCGACGGTGAAGCGGTAGGCCGGGCGCGTGCGATAGAGCGAGGCGTAGGCATATCCGGCGATTTTGTCGCCGATTTCGGCGACGAAGTAGGGGAATTTGCCGTCGAGCAGCACTTTCATCCGCGCCGTCATTTCGGCCTCGTCCGGCGTCTCCAGTTCGAACGACGCCGTGCCGGTTTTCACGGCGTGCGTGTAGATGCGGGTGATGGCGGGGATATCGGCGAAGGTCGCGGGGCGGATGACGAGGCTCATGCGCGCGGCAGCCTAGCAAAAACAAAACGCCCCGGCCTAGAGCCGGGGCGTTGCATTTATCGTTGACCCTTGCCTGCGCCCGGCGGCGATCGCCAGGCCGGCGCGTCAGCGCCGATCGCCCATGAAGCGCAGCAGGAACAGGAACAGGTTGATGAAGTCGAGGTACAGCGTCAGCGCGCCCATCACCGACTTGCGGCCGGAAATGGTGCCGTCGTCATTGGCGCTATACATCTCCTTGATTTTCTGCGTGTCCCAGGCGGTCAGGCCGGCGAAGATGAGCACGCCGATCGCCGAGATGGCGAAGTCGAGCCCGCTGCTCTTGAGGAAGATGTTGACCACCATCGCCAGGATCAGCCCGAACAGGCCCATGATCAGGAACGAGCCGATCGGGGAAAGGTCACGCTGCGTGGTGTAGCCGTAGAGGCTGAGCGCGCCGAACGAGGCCGCCGAAATGAAGAAGGTGCGGGTGATCGAGGCTCCCGTATAGGCGAGGAACACCGACGACAGCATCAGCCCGAGCAGGCCGGCGTAGAGCATGAACAGGCCGAGCGCGGTCGACGGCTGCAGGCTCTGGATGCGGAAGCTCATGAAGAAGACGATGCCGAGCGTGCCGAGGAACAGCACGATCGTCAGCGGGCCGCTGAAGATTGCCTGGCCAAACGAGGTCAGGCCGGTAATGCGGCCGGCCGCATCGGTCACCACCGCGGCGTTGTAGGTCAGCCAGGCGACGACGCCGGTGAGCGCGACGCCGGCGGCCATATAGTTGTAGACGCGAAGCATGTAGGCGCGCAGGCCTGCATCGATCGCGGCAGCGCTGGTGGCACCAAAGCCACGGGCAGCTACGTTACGGTCGAAGTCCGACATCGAAGATCCCTCTCTGTGATCCGGCCGCTTGGCCGGTTAAGGCGCGGGCGGCGACGGCCGCCGCGCTCGTCCCCTAAATCTAGTGCGCCTCAGGCTTGGACGCCAGTATGGCGCAATCATGATCCGATCGGATTGCCGATTGTTAACGGCCTTATGACGCTTGATTGGCCCGTAAAAAGGCCTACTCACGCGCCGATCACAATTCCTAAAGGTTACGCAGAACCGGGGCCGGCTTCTGGCCCAAAGCCGCGAATGTGCCGGCAAGCCCAAGCGCCACCGTCACCAGTACCGCACCCACGGCGGCAATGAGCGCCGGGATGGGCAGCCAGACAAAGCGCAGATGCATCAGTTCGCTGACGATCAGCCAGGCGGCGAGCGAGCCCGAAAGCACGCCGAACAGGGCGGTAGCGGCGCCGAGCAGCAGGTATTCGAGCGCGTAGGCGCCGATCAGGCGCGCCCGCGTGGCGCCCAGCGTCTTCAGGATCACCGCATCATAGACGCGGGCGCGATGACCGGCGGCGAGGGCGCCGCCCAATACCAGCGCTGCCGCCAGCAGCGTGATGGCGCTGGCGGCGCGGATGGCCAGCACCAGGTTCTCGACGATTGAGCCGACCGCCTGCAGCGCTTCCTTCACGCGCACCGCGGTGATCATCGGGAAATTGTCGGCGACCGCGCGCAGGATGGCGCCTTCCTCGGCCGGCGTGCCGCCGTCGGGGTAGGTCAGCGTCGCCAGATGCGTCGCCGGCGCGCCGTCGAAGGCGTGCGGCGAATAGACCAGCACGAAATTGATCGCAAGACTCTCCCAGTCGACGGTGCGCATATTGGCGATGCGCGCGGTGATGTCGCGGCCAAGCACATTGACGGTCACCGGGTCGCCGAGTTTCAGCCCGAGGCCGTCGGCGATGCGCTTCTCGAAGGAGAGCAGCGGCGGTCCGTCGTAGTCGCTGCCCCACCATTGGCCGGCGACGAGGCGCGAACCTTTCGGCAGCGTGGCGGTATAGGTGATGCCGCGATCGCTCTGCAGCACCCAGGCGGCATTGTCGCTGGGCTTGAGCTTGTCGACGGCAATGCCATTGGCGGAAACGATGCGCCCGCGCAGCATCGGCACTGCATCGAATACGGCCTGTGGCGCTTGCGCTTTGATAAAGGATTGAAAGCGCCCGGCCTGACCGTTAGGGATGTCGAGGAAATAAAACGATGGCGCCCGCTCCGGCAGCGCCACGGTGAACTGCTGGCGCAAGTTTCCGTCGATTTCGATCACGGTGACTAGAAGCGTAATGCCGAGGCCGAGCGAGAGCACCACGCTCGGCGTCAGCGCGCCGGGGCGGTGAATGTTGGCGAGCGCCATGCGCAAGGCCGTCGAGCGCGGGCGCGGCAGGCGCGATGCCGCAAACATCAGTGCCGCGGCGACAAGCCGCAACACGACAAATACCGCCGCGGCGGTGCCGACGAAAATCACGGCGACGCGTTGGTCATAGGCGAGCAGCACGGCAAGCGCGGCAAGGGCTGCGACCGCCGCTGCGGTGAACGCGATATAGGACTTGCGCGGCCAGCGCGGCTGTGGCGCGACCTCGTCGCGGAACAGTTCGCCAACCGGTACATCGTGTGCGCGGCCGAGCGGCCAGAGCGCAAAGGCAAAAGCGGTGAGCAGGCCGTAAAGCAACGCCAGCGCCAGTTCGCCGGCGTGCAGCGCCGGCTCGATCGGCAGCGGGATGATGGCGCGAAAGCCCCAAGCCGTGGCGAACGGCAGCGCCGCGCCGAGCGCCACGCCGATGAGCCCGCCGACAAGCGCAACCAGCATCACCTCGGTGAGATAGATCGCGAAGACACGGCGGCCGCTGGCGCCGAGCGCCTTCATGGCGGCGATTGCCTCGCGCTTGCGGTCGAGATGGCTCTGCACCGCATTGCCGACGCCGACGCCACCGACGAGCAGCGCCGTCAGCCCGACGATGGTGAGAAACTGGGTGAAGCGTTCGACGTCGCGCTCAAGATTGGGCGAGGCATTGCTGCGATTGCGGATGTCCCAGCCGGCCTGCGGAAACTCACTGCGCGCTTGCGCGGTAAGCGCGCGGGCGGCGGCATCGCTGGCGTCGTTTACCGGCAGGCGCAGGCGGTAGTGCCAGTGCACGAGGCTGCCCGGTTGCAGCAGGCCGGTCGCGCGCAGGCCTTGTTCGCTGACCATAAAGCGCGGCCCGAAGCCGATGCCGCCGGCGAGCTTGTCGGGCTCGCTTGCGAGCACAGCGCGCACCTCGAAAGTTGCATTGCCGATGGAAACACGCTCGCCCGGCTTGATGTTGAGCCGCGTCAACAGCGTCGGATCGGCGACCGCACCGAAGATGCCTCTGTTCTCGGCGAGGGCGGCCTCGATCGGGCCGGCCGGGTCAAGCTGTGCCGCTCCGTAAAGCGGATAAGCGCCGTCGACCGCTTTCATTTCCACGAGCGTGGCCTGACCGTTTTCGGCGCGGGCCATGGCGCGCAAGGTTGCGGCCTCCGATACCGTGCCGTGGCTTTGCAGGAAGGAGCGCTCCTGTGGGCTCGCCTCGCGCTGGATCAGCGTGAACGACAGATCGCCGCCGAGAATGACTTGGCCCTGACGCGCAAGACCGTTGGCGAGACTGGCGGCGAGCGAGCCGACGCCGGCAATCGACATGACGCCGAGCGCGATGCAGGCGATGAAAACGTAAAAGCCGGCAAGGCCGCCGCGCAGCTCACGCAACGCAAAGCGCAAGGGGAGGAAACTGCTTCTTTTTCCTTCCCCTGAAAGGGGAGGGTGGCCCGGAGTCGCGTAAGCGACGGCGGGTCGGGTGGGGTCAACGGCCAACGCGACCCCCGCCCGGTTCGCTTCGCGAACCGACCTCCCCCTTGGAGGGGGAGGTATCAGAAAGATTGTCGATGCGGCCGGAGCGCAGGCGCACAACGCGCTCGCAGCGCGCGGCGAGGGCCGAATCATGCGTGACCAGCACCAGCGTCGTGCCGCGCTTTTCGTGGCCGGCGAACAGAAGCTCGATGATCTGCTTGCCGGTATCCTCATCGAGATTTCCCGTCGGCTCGTCGGCGGCGAGGATTGCGGGATTGGGCGCCAGCGCCCGGGCGACGGCGACGCGCTGCTGTTCGCCGCCGGATAGTTCGGCCGGATAGTGGTGCAGCCGCTCGGCGAGGCCGACGGCGGCGAGCTCCTCGCGCGCGCGCGTCTGCGCGTCGGCGAGGCCGGCCAATTCCAGCGGCACCGCCACGTTTTCCAGCGCCGTCATGGTCGGGATCAGGTGGAAGGACTGGAAGACAAAGCCGATGTTGCGGCCGCGGAAACGCGCCAGCGCATCCTCATCGAGCCTGCCGAGGTCCTGCCCGGCCACCGTCACCAGGCCGGCGTCGGCGCGTTCGAGCCCGGCCATGACCATCAACAGCGTCGATTTGCCGGAGCCGGATGGCCCAACCAAGCCGATCGCCTCGCCGCTGCCTATATTGAGGTCGATGTCCTTGAGGATATGGACGCGGGCGGCCCCCTGCCCGAGCGAGAGATTGACCCCGGCAAGCGCTATGGCTGGGGCTGGCTCCGAAGGTGCTTTCATGCGGTCTGACCGTACACGATCAGGGTCATATGGGGCGAAAACGGCCACGGTCCAGCGGCTTGCGGCGGCAGCCGTCGTTGCGGTGCTGTGCCTTATGGCGCCGGCGCGCGGCTATGCCGGCGAGCGGCCGGTGCGGATCGTGGTCGTCGGCGATTCCCTCGCCGCCGGTTACGGCTTGCCGGCCGATGCGGCCTTTCCCGAACGGCTTGAGGCGGCGCTCAAGACCAAGGGCCAGGCCGTGAATATCGCCAATGCCGGCGTCTCCGGCGATACCACGTCGGGCGGCCTTGGCCGGCTCGACTGGTCGGTGCCGCAGGGCACCGATGCGGTGATCCTGGAACTTGGCGCCAATGATGCCCTGCGCGGCACCGATCCGGCGCTGACCAAGGCCGCGCTGGAGAAGATATTGGACAAGCTCGCCGAGCGTCACATCCTTGTCTTGCTCGCCGGTATGCAATCGCCGCGGAACATGGGGTCTGACTACGTGAAGGCCTTTGACGCGATCTATCCGGCGCTTGCCTCGACTCATCCGGTCGTCTTTTATCCATTCTTCCTCGATGGGGTGGCAACCGACGCGACGCTTAATCAAGCCGATGGCCTCCATCCCAACGCCGCCGGCGTCGACGTGATCGTGTCGCGGATCCTGCCCCAGGTCGAAACGCTGATTTCCCGCGCGCGTGCTGCCCGCGGTTCGTGACGTGAGAGAGCGATGCCACGTCTTTTTACCGGTCTCGAAATCCCGCCGGACGTCGGCCAAGCCCTGTCAAGCCTGCGCGGTGGGTTGCCCGGCGCGCGCTGGATCGATCCGGAAAACTATCATCTGACCCTGCGCTTCATCGGCGACGTCGACGATTCGATCGCCCAGGAGGTCGCATTAATGCTAGGCCGGGTGCGGCGCGAGGCCTTCGACCTGCATTTCCACGGAGTTTCCTCATTCGGCGGGCGCAAGCCGCGCGCTGTGGTCGCGGCGGTGCCGCCGGTGCAGGCCCTGCTCGACGTTCAGGCCGAGCAGGAACGGCTGATGCAGCGCATCGGGCTCGAGCCGGAGGGCCGCAAATTCACGCCGCACGTGACGCTCGCCCGTCTGCGCGATGCTTCGAGCTTTGCGGTCGCCGACTACCTGTCGGCGCGCGGCTATTTCCGCACTGCGCCGTTCCGCATTTCGCAGTTCGTGCTGTTTTCCTCGCGCAATTCGGTTGGCGGCGGGCCCTATGTCGTCGAGGCCAGCTACCCCTTGGCGGCGTAAGACCGCACCGCTTTCGTGACCGTGGGGCGCCGTCAGACCGGCTTCAACAGCCGCGATTGCTCGTCGAGGATGGCCTTGGCGAGGTCATGGCCGTCGGCCATCGCCTCGCGCAGCATTGACAGCGGCGTCGAGGTTGGCGGGTCGACTTCGCCGACGACGCTGCCGAAATCGAAGCTCAATTCGGCGTCGAATTTGCGGGCCAATTGCTGCATGCGCTGGTTTTCCGCCAGACAATGCATGTGCAGCGACTTGATGCCGCGGTTGCGGGCGGAAAGCAGTGTGCGTTCGAGCAGCACGGTACCGATGCCGTGGCTCTGCCAGGGCTGTTCGACGCTGAAGGCGGCTTCTGCTTCGCTCGTGAATGTGCCCATGGGCCGAAGCTCCGCGGCGCCGCGCAGCACGCCGTCAGAGAAGAAGCCATAGACCACGACGCCGGCCTCGTTGGCCGTTGCCGCGTGCCGCGCGATGAAATCGTCCGAAACGGTGCCGGAAAAGCGCCGGTAACGGCTGTCGTGGTCAAGGCGCAGCAGGTGGTCGCGATAGGCGTCGGTCTCGTTGATCCACAGCTTGCGGATCACCCCGCCTTCGGGCAGCGGCTCATGGATATTCATTGTGGCCTCCGTTGTCGTATCGCAACGCCCTGTTCCCTGAGCCTTTGATTTCCACCCTGTATGCGACCGACGGATCCCTCCGCGAATCGCCAACGCCCTTATATGTGGTGCAATGCAACAAAATAGCGACCGGGCAATGCCCTCATCGGCATGCCGCTAGGCGAAAAGCGCATGGCTAACAAGGAATTACCGCACTTTTGCTGCAATGAATGTTGCGTCATTTTGCAGCAATCCCGCAGCAAATTTGGGCGCTCGGGAGCCGGATACCTTTCGGCGATTTACAAGGGCGCTCAGATCACAATAGGTCTTGGGCGCGTCCGGCCCGCATTTTGCTCCGCCTTGGCCAGTCTCCCATGTCCGAACTCTTCAGCACCCGCTACGCGGCGCTTATCGGCGCTGGCAAGATCGAAGCCGACCCCGGCCAAGGGGTGTTGGCCGGGCATCTCGCGGCGCTGGAGCGGCGTCTCGAGCAGAACATTCTGGCGCAGAAATCGTCGTCGCTCGGCTGGCTGTTCGGCCAGCGGCAGAAGGACCGTTCGGCGGTCAGGGGCCTCTATATTTACGGCGAAGTTGGCCGCGGCAAAACGCTGCTGATGGACCTGTTCTTCGAGACCAGTGCGGTCAGGCGTAAGCGGCGGGTTCACTTCCACGAATTCATCGCCGACGTGCACGAGCGCGTCCATGTCTATCGGCAGGAACTGAAAAACGGCAATTCCGGCCCGGATCCCATCCATCGCGCCGCCGAGGCGATTGCGGAGGAGGCCTGGCTGCTCTGCTTCGACGAATTCCATGTCACCGATATTGCTGACGCCATGATTCTGGGCCGGCTGTTCACCCGGCTGTTCGAGCTCGGCGTGGTCGTGGTGGCGACCTCAAATCTGGCCCCGAGCGAGCTTTACAGGGACGGGCTTAATCGCGCGCTGTTCCTGCCCTTTATCGCGCTGCTGCAGAAGCAGTGCGAGGTGGTGCGGCTGGAGGCGCGCGTCGACTTCCGCCTGGAAAAGCTCACCGGCGTGCCGACCTGGTACGTGCCGGACGATGCCAAGGCGCAATCCGCGCTGGACGAAGCCTGGCGGCGGCTCGCCGGCAGCCATGCCGGGGCGACGCACGAACTGATGGTGAAGGGCCATGCGGTGCGGGTGCCGCAGGCGGCCATGGGCGTGGCGCGATTTTCCTTTGCCGATCTGTGCGGGCAGCCGCTCGGCGCCAGCGACTATCTCAGAATCGCGCACGAATTCCACACCATCATCCTCGACCATATTCCGGCGATGGATTACGAGCGGCGCAACGAGGCCAAGCGTTTCATCATCCTGATCGACACGCTCTACGATCACGCGGTGAAGCTCTTGGCTTCGGCGCAGGCGCAGCCCGATGACCTTTATCGCGCCGATCAGGGCTTCGAGGTCCTGGAGTTTGCCCGCACGGCATCGCGGCTGATCGAGATGCGCTCGCAAGCCTATCTCGGGTTACCCCACGGACCGCGGCAGGCGGATACGATCGACGCTGCGGCCATCGTGGATACCTGACAGTCTGCGGCAATCGCGGATGCTGAAGGCGGTGTCCGAGTTCAATTAGGCTCTGGACTCGAACGCGCCCCTCTGCTGGTATTATGTATACAAGTCGGGCCGCGCATCACGCCCGCGCGGTTTGGCTCCTTGTCGCCGCCAGCCGGAGGCGATAACCACATCTTGCCGGCTCAATCCTAGTCGAGAGTTCTCCCATCATGGCGCGTAACAAGATTGCGTTGATCGGCGCGGGCCAGATCGGCGGCACGCTTGCCCACCTCATTGGCCTCAAGCAACTCGGCGACGTCGTCATGTTCGACGTCATGGAGGGCATCCCGCAAGGCAAGGCGCTGGACATCGCCGAGTCTTCGCCGGTCAACGACTTCGACGCGCACTTTACCGGCGCCAATACCTACGAAGCGATCGAAGGCGCCGACGTCTGCATCGTTACCGCCGGGGTGCCGCGCAAGCCCGGCATGAGCCGTGACGATCTGCTCGGCATCAATCTCAAGGTCATGGAGCAGGTCGGCTCCGGCATCAAGAAATACGCGCCCGATGCCTTCATCATCTGCATCACCAATCCGCTCGACGCCATGGTCTGGGCGCTGCAGAAATATTGCGGGCTGCCGCAGGCGAAAGTTGTCGGCATGGCCGGCGTGCTCGACTCGGCGCGCTTCCGCTACTTCCTCGCCGACGAATTCAACGTCTCGGTGGAAGACGTCACCGCCTTCGTGCTTGGCGGTCACGGCGATACCATGGTGCCGCTGACGCGCTACTCGACGGTCGCCGGCATTCCGGTTCCCGATCTCGTCAAGATGGGCTGGACCACGCAGGCCCGCGTCGACGAGATCGTCAAGCGCACGGCCAATGGCGGCGCCGAGATCGTCAATCTGCTCAAGACCGGTTCCGCCTTTTACGCGCCGGCGGCCTCCGCCATTGCCATGGCGGAAAGCTACCTGCTCGACAAGAAGCGCGTACTGCCCTGCGCCGCCTGGCTCAATGGCGAGTACCGCATCAAGGATCTTTACGTCGGCGTGCCCGTCGTGATCGGCGCCAAGGGCGTCGAGCGCATCGTCGAGATCGATCTCGGCGGTGCCGAACGCGAGGCCTTCGAGAAATCGGCGTCGTCGGTGCAGGGCCTGGTCGAAGCCTGCAAGAAGATCGCGCCGAATTTAGCTTGAGCGAATAGCGAAATAGCGAGTAGCGAATACAAAAGGCGCATGATCACTATTCGCCATTCACTACTCACTATTCGCTTTGTCGCGTTTGGAGAGGCTAGACGCTCATGAATATCCACGAATATCAGGCCAAAGCCGTGCTGCGCGAATTCGGCGTGCCGGTGCCGCGCGGCGTGCCGGCCTTTTCAGTGGATGAGGCGGTCAAGGGCGCGCAGGAACTGGGCGGCCCGGTCTGGGTGGTGAAGGCGCAGATTCATGCCGGCGGCCGCGGCAAGGCCGGCGGCGTCAAGGTGGTGAAATCCATCGACGACGTGAAGAAAGAGTCGTCGCGCATCCTCGGTTCGACGCTGGTCACGCATCAGACCGGCCCGCACGGCAAGAAGGTCAACCGCCTCTATATCGAGGAAGGCTCGGCCATCGACCGTGAGTTTTATCTCTCGGCGCTGATCGACCGCGAAACCTCGCGTGTCGCTTTCGTCGTCTCCACCGAAGGCGGCATGGACATCGAAGCGGTAGCGCACGACACGCCCGAAAAGATCATGACCTTCTCGGTTGACCCGGCGACCGGCATCATGCCGCTTCACGGACGACTGATGGCGCAAGCACTCAAGCTTTCCGGCGATCTCGCCAAGCAGGCCGGCGAGCTTCTGCCGAAGCTCTACAACGCCTTCGTCGCCAAGGACATGAGTCTGCTCGAAATCAATCCGCTGGTGGTGACCAAGGACGACAAGATCATCTGCCTCGACGCCAAGGTCGGTTTCGACGACAACGCGCTCTATCGCCATGCCGACATCGTGGCGCTGCGCGATCTGACCGAAGAAGACGAAAAGGAAACCGAGGCGTCGAAATACGATCTCAATTACATCGCGCTCGACGGCTCGATCGGCTGCATGGTCAACGGCGCCGGCCTTGCTATGGCGACCATGGACATCATCAAGCTCTACGGCATGGCGCCGGCCAACTTCCTCGACGTCGGCGGCTCGGCGACGAAAGAGAAGGTCACCGCCGCGTTCAAGATCATCACCTCGGACCCGAGCGTGAAGGGAATTCTGGTCAATATCTTCGGCGGCATCATGAAGTGCGACGTCATCGCCGAGGGCGTGGTGGCCGCGGTGAAGGAAGTAGGCCTCAAGGTGCCGCTGGTCGTTCGGCTCGAGGGTACCAATGTCGAGCTCGGCAAGAAGATCATCAAGGAATCCGGCCTCAACGTCACCTCGGGCGACGACCTCGACGACGCCGCGCAGAAGATCGTCAAGGCAGTGACGGAGGCCGCGTAGTCATGGACGGGGCTATCAATGTCCGTGAAAAGCTGAACACGTTCAGCGAACGGTGGTCGCCGCGGACGGTCGCTCTCTACAACGGTCACGACGTGATGGTCGTGAAGGTCGAGGGTGAATTTGTTTGGCATAAGCACGTCGACACCGACGATTTTTTCTTCGTGCTCGACGGCGAACTCGACATCGAGCTGCGCGATCGGACGGTTACGCTGACGTCAGGTGAATTGTTTGTCGTGCCGAAAGGCGTGGAGCATCGGCCTGTCGCGCGCAAGGGTGAGGTGCAACTTCTGCTCATTGAGCCGACCGGCACGCCCAATACTGGCGATCGCTCGACCGCCGCGAACCGCAAGCTAATCTGAGGGATCTGTTGTGTCCGTCCTCATCGACAGGAATACCAAGGTCATCTGCCAGGGCTTCACCGGCAAGAACGGCACCTTCCATTCGCAGGCGGCGCTCGATTACGGCACCAGGATGGTCGGCGGCACGTCGCCGGGCAAAGGCGGCTCCAGCCACTTGAACCTCCCGGTGTTCGACACCGTCGCCGAGGCCAAGGAAAAGACCGGCTGCGACGCCAGCGTCATCTATGTGCCGCCGCCGGGCGCGGCCGATGCGATCTGTGAGGCGATCCAGGCGGATATCCCGCTTATCGTCTGCATCACCGAAGGCATTCCGGTGATGGACATGGTCAAGGTGAAGCGGGCGCTGTCCGGTTCGAAGTCGCGGTTGATCGGGCCGAACTGCCCGGGCGTTATGACGGCCGGCGAGTGCAAGATCGGGATCATGCCCGGCAACATCTTCAAGAAGGGGTCGGTCGGCATCGTCTCGCGTTCCGGCACGCTGACTTACGAGGCCGTATTCCAGACCAGCCGCGAGGGATTGGGGCAGACCACCGCGGTCGGCATCGGCGGCGATCCGGTCAAGGGCACCGAGTTCATCGCGGTGCTGGAAATGTTTCTTGGCGATCCCAAGACCACCTCGATCGTGATGATCGGCGAGATTGGCGGCTCCGCCGAAGAGGATGCCGCGCAATTCCTCAAGGACGAGGCCAAGCGCGGGCGGAAAAAACCGATGGTCGGCTTCATCGCCGGGCGCACGGCGCCGCCCGGCCGGCGCATGGGCCACGCCGGGGCGATCATTTCCGGCGGCAAGGGCGACGCCGAGTCCAAAATTTCGGCAATGGAATCGGCGGGAATTAAGGTATCACCATCACCGGCCCGCATCGGCAAGACGCTGGTCGAAGTATTGAAGGCGTGATTCAGTTCTTAGGTCTTTCGTAGACTTACAGGCGTCATAAATAGAGATAAAACCAGGCCGCTGGGGCGGTGGCGCGTATTTGCTGCCGCAACCGCGGGGGCTTTGAACCTCCGCAAGGATCAAGATCATCATGTCCCGCCAGGATGCCAACGCTGCCTTCGCCCGCACCTCCTTCCTCTACGGCGCCAACGCCGCCTACATCGAAGACCTCTACGCCCGCTACGAGAAAGACCCCGCCGCGGTCGACGCTGAGTGGCAGGCTTTCTTCCAAGGCCTGAACGACGACAAGGCCAGCGTCGAAAAGAGCGCGCAGGGCGCCTCGTGGAAACTGCCGAACTGGCCGCAGCGCGCCAACGGCGACCTCGTCGCCGCCCTCGACGGCAACTGGGCGGAAACCGAGAAGGCGCTCGACGACAAGATCAAGGCCAAGGCCCAAGCCGCCGGCGCGGAAATTTCAACCGCGGGCGTGCAGCAGGCGACGCGCGATTCGATCCATGCACTGATGCTGATCCGCGCCTACCGCATCCGCGGCCACTTCCACGCCAAGCTCGATCCGCTCGGCATCCAGCAGGAGCCGCCTGAAGCCGAGCTCGATCCGAAGTCCTACGGCTTCACCGAAGCCGACCTCGACCGCAAGATTTTCCTCGACATGGTGCTCGGCCTCGAATTCGCGTCGATGCGCGAGATCGTCACCATCCTGCGCCGCACCTATTGCCAGACGCTCGGCGTGGAGTTCATGCACATCTCCAACGCCGCGC
>Ga0335083_10000399_pt1 | contig 67527 bp, 57 predicted proteins | sample Lox_Sample_42_FD_206716 | JGI IMG/M metagenome (GOLD analysis project Ga0335083, IMG submission 206716) | Soil microbial communities from Loxahatchee National Wildlife Refuge, Florida, United States - Lox_Sample_4.2 | ecosystem: Environmental > Terrestrial > Soil > Wetlands | place: USA...
AGCCGAAGCTCGAGCAGGTGGCGGCCAACCTGATCGACCTGGCGTGGAACGGCCTGGCCCAACTCGACGCCCAGGCTTAGCCGTATGGGAGGGGGTCGCGCATCAGGGAGTGGTAGCGCGGCCCGGCGTGGGCGCGCAGCCGGTGAGCGGTCGCGAAACCTAGCCGCAGGCCGCGGAGAACTCGGCGATCGGCCCGTAGGCGGGTGAGGCGCCAGGCGCGATCACCACGGCGCGCTCGGCCGGACGGGCCGTCGGCAGCCCCGCCTCTCGCCAGGCGCGGAAGCCGCCGGCCACGTCGGTGGCGTCTGTCAGGCCGAGATCCTGCAGCGCGGCGGCGGCAAGGCTCGAGGTGTACCCCTCCGAGCAGATCACGATGGGCCGCAGGCCGTAGCCGGTGACCCAGGGCAGCCGGGCGTCGCTCGCCGGGTCGAGGCGCCATTCCAGGTGATTGCGCTCGATGACCACGGCGCCGGGGACCTCGCCCTCGGCTGCCCGCTGCGCGGCCGGGCGGATGTCGATCAGCGTCGCGCCCGCACCGAACTCGGCGAATGCCTGCTCGGGCGTGAGCCGCGCCAGCCGGGACCGCGCCTCCGCCAGGATCTCGTCGATGGACCGCGCCCCCGCAGGTTTGCTGCTCACCAGTCGTCAGCCCCTTCCGTGCGGATCGGCACCAGGCCGCCCGGGGTGAGATCGTACCTGGTCATCGCCGACAGCGGCGGCGAATACGCATGGATGCTGACCGCGACGGAACTGGCGGAGGAATTCCGCACGTCGTGCACGTGATGCTGGCCGAAGGACCGGACGCTCCCCGCCGCCACCGGCCGCGCCTGGGAGCCGGCGGCGTGCCCCGGCACCAGGTGCTCGTCGAGCTGGCCCCACACCACCCCGAACGCACCATTGGCCCCGCCGTGATCGTGGAACCCGGTGGACTGCCCGGGCAGCCAGCTGATCAGCCACAGCTCACAGAGGTCAGTGACGGGAATCTGCTCGTACCAGCGGCCCTCGGGGTCGAGCCGGACCCTGGTCACCCAGTCGGCCGGCGTCTCGATCAGCCGCCGCACCTGCGCGGCGAGCTGCCTGGGCGTAAGAATCCCCTGCTCAGTAGCGGTGTTGATCTGCTGCACGCGACGATCCTACACGCTTTTCCTAGTAACTCCATAGGAAAAGCGTGATGGCTAGCTGGGCAGGTGGGATGCCGGGTGCGGTCAGGTGCGGTGGACCACCGCGAACACCCGGCGGAAAGGAAAGAGGGTACCGAACGGTTGCGGGTGATACGCGTCCCGCACCCGCTCCCCGTATTCGCCGAGGAACGCGGCCGCCTGCTCCTCGTCAAGCCCGGCGAGCACCGGCCGGAGCGTAGTCCCCTTCGTCCATTCGAGCACCGGATTCTCCCCGTGCAGCACATGCAGGTAGCTGGTCTCCCACGCGTCCACCTCGAAGCCCGGCCGCGCGAGCAGCGCCACGTAGTCCGCGGGGTCGCCCGCCTGCCTGTTCAGCTCCGCGCCCGCGAGCAGGCCACGCCACCGCGGCGAGGCGGCCATCTCAGCGACGATCGCGTGGCTCGGCTGGTCGAAGTTGCCCGGCAGCTGGAAAGCCAGCCAGCCACCGGGCGCGAGGTGTGCCGCCCAGCGCGGCAGCAGCTCGTCGTGGCCCGGCACCCACTGCAGGACGGCGTTGCAGACGATCACGTCGACCGGGTGCTCCGGGTGCCAGTCCCGCACGTCGCCGATCGCGAACGCCAGGTTCCGCGCCCCCTGCGCGGCGGAGGCCCAGCTTGCCCGGGGGGGCGACCCCCCCAAACCCCCCCGGAGAACAGCCGCTGTGGCGGCGTTGATCATCTCCGGGGAGTTGTCCATCCCGGTCACCGTCGCGCCCGGCCAGCGCTGCGCGAGCGCCGCCGTCAGGTTGCCGGGACCGCAGCCGAGATCGACCACGTGCCGTGGGTCGGTCGCGCCGATCTGCGCGACGAGGTCGAAGAACGGGCGGGCGCGCTCCCCGCCGAACCTCAGGTACTGACCCGCGTCCCACATACTTCACCTCCAGCTCTGCTTGTCCTGCTCGCCTCCGGACGCTCGGGACCCCTGCCTTCCCTCGTCAGTCCTCCCTCGTTCCTCGGTCGTCCCTCCTCAGTCCAGGCAGGGGCGCGTCCTCCGGCTCGCAGTGGAAGAATCTTGATATCAAGATATTGTTACCAGATCAAGCATCTTGACGTCAAGAGATAAACTAGCCTGATGAGGCAAGTCACCGGCGAGGAACGCGACGAGGTAGATGATCTCGTCGCCGCGTGGCGGCAACAGCGGCCGGACCTGGACGTCGCGCCGCTCCAGGTGCTGAGCCGGGTCTCCCGGCTGGCCAGGCACCTGGACATCGCGCGGCGCGGCGCGTTCGCCGCGCACGGCCTTGAGTCGTGGGAATTCGACGTGCTCTCCGCGCTGCGCCGCGCCGGGCCGCCGTTTCAGCTGACTCCCGGTGCACTGCTGCGCGCGACCCTGGTCACCTCGGGCACCATGACCAACCGCATCGACCGGCTCGCCGCCGCGGGGCTCGTCTCCAGGGAACCCGACCCGCGCGACCGCCGCGGCGTGCTTGTCACGCTTTCCGGGCGCGGCATGGCCGTGGTCGACGCGGCCTTCACCGACCTGCTCGACCGTGAGCAGGCGCTGCTCGTCAGCCTCGGTGACGAGCAGCGCCAGGTACTCGCGGAACTGCTGCGCACCCTCCTCATCCCGTTCGACGAGGGCGGCACGCCGCAGGGACGGTGACGGCGCCGTGCGGCCGCGCCGCGGGCACGGCCGCACGGCGACTAGCCGGTTACGCCGACGGCGGTCTTCTGCGCCTGACCCGCCAGGATCACCGCCTGGTCAGCGGTGACGCTTGTCATGGTGATCGGCACAATGCCGGTGATCAGGTTGGCGATGTCGAGCAGGATCGCGCTCGCGGTCGACGGCGTGAAGGTGACCGGAATGCCGAGGATGGAGCCGGAGAGCTTCGTCGCGTACATCGTGACGCCGCTCGCGGTGAACGACGCGTCGGTCTCCGTGCCGGTCTGCCCCGCCTCGGAGATCACCGTAGTGGCGTTCGCCATGCTCATCGAGTCGACGGTGAACTCCATCACGGTCACCGTCCCGCCGCCGGCCAGCGGCAGGTCGACGTTGCCCTTGTACTGGAAATTAGTCATCGTCGCCGAGTCGACGGTCATCGTCCACGTCGCGTTGGACACCACGAGGCCGGGTGCCGCCGTGGCGTCCTTGGGCGTCACCGCCGCCTTCTTCGTCGCGCCCGCGCTTGCCGTGCCTGCCGCCGACGGGCTGTCCGTCGGCGTTGGGCTGTCCGTTGACGACGGGCTGCCGGCGGACGCCGAGGCGGACACGCTCGGCGCGGCCGAAGTGCTCGGGTCCGCGGTCGGCGCGGATGCGGTGGGATCAGCCGTCGCCGAGGGGCTCGGGGTGGGCGACGCGGACGGCGACGGCGTGCCGGACGAGTCCGACGGCGTCGGGGTTGGACTCGGGCTCGGGGAGGTGCCGAAGCAGAAGATGACAAGCACGCAGGTCTGGGTCGGCGACGGCGACGGCGTGGCCGCCTGCGCGGCGGCACGCGCCCGCCCGCCGCCGATCCCGAGGACTCCCGCGGTGCACAGCAGTGCGGCGAGTGACAGCACGGCTAGGCGCTTCATGCCAGCGCCGCCCCGCTCTCCGGGCCAAGGCCCGCCGGCTTAGCGCTCTCCTCGTCCGCCGCGTCAGGCTGCTCAGTCGCCTCCCGGTCGGGCTCCCACCCGAGTGCGGTCTGCTCCGGGGCCGCCTCGTCGGGGGTCCACAGGACCGCGATCGGCTCCGGCGTCTCCCGGAGGGGCGTCCAGGCGAACGCGATCGCGCCGCCGATGATGGCGAGCAGCATGCCGAGGAACAGGCCGCCGAGGTTGGACGCGGGGAAGGAGACGATGCCGAGCACGATCCCCGCGATGCTGTAAAAGGTCTTGTGCGTCGCGTTGAACCAGGTCATCAGGCCCGACAGGATCAGCAGCGCACCGATCAGCACACCGAACACACCGCCGATGCCGATGTAGATGACGAGTTTGATCGCGCCGTGGATCAGCACGCCGCTCAGCGGGATGGCGAACAGCTCAAGGCCGGCCAGGACCAGCAGCAGGCCGCCCCAGAAGGGACGGCTGCGCCGCCAGGACCGCCAGCGAGCCAGGCGGGGGCGCCGGTGCCGCGGCGCGGGCACCGCCGGTGTCGGGCCTGAACCCGCTTCATGAACGGTGCCCGCGTCGTCTGCAGTCATGGCGTTAGCAGCTCGCGCCGAAGCCAAGGCTGAGGTTGGGCAGCGTGAACGTGCCCGCCGTGGTGTACCAGGTCTTCTGGACGAGCTTGTTGATGGTGACAGAGCTCGCCTGCTCGCCGAAGGTACCGGCGGGACCGCCCATCGTGCCCGCGTCCTGGCCGATGCTGATGTTGTTGAATACGGCCGAGCCCGCGGTCTGGCTGTCGGCGTCGACGACCAGGTTGCTGGCGCTCACCGGGTCGCCGCCACCGCCGCCGGCGGTGAGGTGGATGGTCAGCCCGAGAACCGTGACGCTCTGGCACAGGTTTGTCATCGTGGCGTTCTGCATGGCGGAGACGATGACCGGAGTCTGGCCACCGCTTGAGTTCGGCAGCGCGCCGCCGAACTGCGCGAATCCGGTGCCATTCAGCTGGTCAGCGGTGATGGTGAACTCCTGGCCGGAGACGGAGATGCTCGACGCGAGCGCTCCCTCGGCGGTGAGCCCGACCATTGTGCCCGCGACGACGACGGCTGGTACCGCTACGAGGGCAAAGCGCCGCCATTTGACCTTTCCTCGTACTGAACTGCTGTTCTTGTCAACCGACATGACGCTCCCATCCGGGTCTGCAAAATGGTGCGTGCGCCCAAGGCCGTGACGCCGTCACCGTTGGCGGGGTCGCCCGGTGTGCGGTACCTCACACCAGGCATGGCCAGGAAGTTACTCCGCGGTAATGTCACCGGTCAAGCGTTTCGGTGTAACAAGACGTGAAAAAGACAACGAAAGCCGAACAATAGCTGATCTATCCATCAAGAGCGCTCGCGACCTCCAGCCAGCGCTCTTCGAGGTCGGCCCGCTCGGCCTCCACGGCGGACAGCCGCGCGCCGAGTGCGGTCAGCTTCTCGTAGTCCGTGGCACTGGCCGCGAGCTCCGCGTGCAGCTTCGCCTCCTGCTCGCCGGCCCTGGCGATCTGCCGGTCGAGCCGGTCGAGCTCCTTGCGCGCGGCGCGCTCCGCTGCGGAGCCACGGACAAGCCCGCCGCCCGCCCCCTGCTGGACGACGGCCCCCTGCTGGCCGGCGCCCGCGCCGGCCATGGCCGGCGCGGGCGCCGCCGGAACGGCGGCCTGCGACCGGAGGCGCAGGTACTCGTCGAGGCCGCCAGGAAGGTGCCGCAGCCGCCCGCCGAAGATGGCGTACTGCTGGTCGGTGACCCGCTCGATGAAATAGCGGTCGTGCGAGACCACGATGAGCGTGCCCGGCCACGAGTCAAGGAGGTCCTCGATCACCGCGAGCATGTCGGTGTCCATGTCGTTGGTCGGCTCGTCGAGTATCAGCACGTTGGGCTGGTCGAGCAGGATCAGCAGCAGCTGGAGCCGCCGCTGCTGACCGCCGGACAGGTCCCTGACCGGGGTGGACAGCTGCGCCGCCGAGAAGCCGAGCCGCTCGAGCAGCGCGCTCGGCGTCAGTTCCTGCGCCTTGGCGCCGTTGCCGATCGTGTAGCTGGTGCGCAGCCGTTCGACGATGACGCGGACCGGCTCGTGCAGATGGTCCTCCAGGTCGCCAAGGCGCTGCGTGAGCGCGGCGATCCGGACCGTCTTGCCGCGCCTGACGGTGCCGTCGGTGGGCTGTACCGCCCCGGTGATCAGGCCGAGCAGGGTGGACTTGCCCGCACCGTTGACGCCGAGGATGCCGGTCCGCTCTCCCGGGGCGATCCGCCATTCGACGTGACGCAGCACCTCCGTGCCGTCATAGCCCGCCGACACGTCGAGCAGGTCGACGACGTCCTTGCCGAGCCTGGCCACGGCGAGCGCCTGCAGCGACACCTTGTCCCTGATCTCCGGCACGTCGGCGATCAGGGCATTGGCCGCGTCGATGCGGAACTTGGGCTTCGACGTGCGGGCGGGCGCGCCGCGGCGCAGCCAGGCGAGCTCCTTGCGCGCCAGGTTCTGCCGCTTCGCCTCGGCCGTGGCCGCCAGCCGGTCCCGCTCGACGCGCTGCAGGATGTAGGCGGCGTAGCCGCCGTCGAACGGTTCGACGATCTGGTCGTGCACCTCCCAGGTGGCGGTGCACACCTCGTCGAGGAACCAGCGGTCGTGGGTGATGACAAGCAGCGCGCCGGCGTTCGCCGGCCAGCGGCGCTTGAGGTGCCCGGCAAGCCAGGTGATCGCCTCGACGTCCAGGTGGTTGCTCGGCTCGTCGAGCAGCAGCACATCCCACTCGCCCGCAAGCAGCCCGGCGAGCGCGACGCGGCGGCGCTGGCCGCCGCTGAGCGCGGTCACCGGCGCGTCCCAGGCGATGTCCCCGAGCAGGCCGCGGATCACGTCACGCACCCGCGCATCGCCTGCCCAGACGTGCTCAGGCGTGTCGCCGACGACCGCGCGTTCGACAGTGAGCGAATCGTCGAGCGTGTCGGCCTGGTCGAGCACGCCGATCCGCAGCCCGCCACGGGCGGTCACCCGTCCCGAGTCGGGTCGCAGCCGGCCGGCCAGCATGGCGAGCAGGCTGCTCTTGCCGTCGCCGTTCCTGCCGACCACGCCGACCCGGTCGCCGTCGTTGAGGCCAAGGGTGACGGAACCGAATACGACTTTCGTCGGGAACTCAAGATGGAGGGCCTCAGCCCCAAGAAGGTGCGCCATAACGCGTTCAAGGCTATGACGGAGGCGCCTGCGGCCGGTCCGCTGGCGGTGGCGACCGCGCGGCAGACTCCCTCGGCGGACAGGCTCGCCGCCAGGTCCTTGGCGTGGCTGTCGTCGCGGGCCAGGAAGTAGCACGTCGGGCCCGAGCCGGAGACGAGCCCGCCAAGCGCGCCGAGTTCTTCGCCAGCGGACAGGGTCAGGCCGAGCGCGGGGAACAGCGCGATGGCGGGCGCCTGCAGGTCGTTGGAGATGGCGGCGCCCAGGCGTCCGGCGTCGCCAGAGCGCAGCGCGCTCATCAGCTCGGTATTCAGCTCGGGCTCGGCCACGTCCCTGCCGCCCCGCAACTGGTCGAGCTTGCCGTAGACGGCCGGGGTCGGCAGGTGGCCGTCGGCGAGGGCCAGGACCCAGTGGTACCTGACCGCGGCGACGAGTGCCGGAGAGAGCTGCTCGCCGCGGCCACGGCCGACCGCGGTGCCGCCAAGGACCGCGAACGCCACGTCACTGCCTACGGCCGCGCCGATCTCGCACAGTTCGGACTGCGAAAGGCCGGCCGCCCACAGTTCGTTGCAGGCGACCAGGGCGGCGGCGGCGTCTGCGCTGCCGCCGGCCATGCCGCCCGCGACCGGGATGCGCTTGCCGATCGCGACCGCCACGCCGTCACCGGGTGCAAGGCCGCGGCGTTCCTGCTCGGCGCGGAACGCGCGGACGGCTCGCAGGGCCAGGTTGTCCGCATCCTCCGGCACGTGCTCCGCGCCCTCGCCGCTGACCGTCACGCTGTCCGTGTCTGCGGGGACCACCGTCACCTCATCGAAGAGGGAGATCGCGTGGAACACGGTCACCAGGCCGTGATAGCCGTCCGGGCGCAGCGGGCCAACCGCTAGCTGGAGGTTGATCTTCGCGGGCACCCGCACGGTCACACTCGTCACGAGAAGCCAAGCCTACTTCGTGGCTGCCTGGGCGATGCGCGCGAAGTCGCCGATGCTCAGCGTCTCGCCGCGGGCGGCCGGGTCGATCCCGGCGGCACGCAGGGTGCGTTCCGCCCCGGACGGCGAACCGGCCCAGCCCGCGAGCGCGGCGCGCAGCGTCTTGCGCCGCTGCCCGAACGCGGCGTCGACCACCGCGAACACCTCCTCGCGAGTCGCGCTCGTCTCCGGGTGGTCGCGCCTGGTGAACGACACGAGCTTTGAGTCCACGTTCGGCACCGGCCAGAAGACGCTGCGCGGCACCGTCCCGGCCGGCCGCGCCTGCGCATACCAGGCGAGCTTGGCCGACGGCACGCCGTAGACGCGGCTGCCAGGGCCCGCGCACATCCGGTCGGCCACCTCGGACTGCACCATGACCACGCCGCGTTCCAGCGCCGGGAAGGTGGCGAGCAAGTTAAGCACCACGGGAACCGCGACGTTATAGGGCAGGTTGGCGGCGAGCACGGTCGGCGCGGGCGCGCCGATCTCCCGCTCGCCGACCGTGAGCGCGTCCGCGGTGAGCACGGTCGCCCGGTCGGCCAGATCAGGCGCGCGCTCCGCGATCGTCTTCGGCAGCTCCGCCGCGAGCACGGGGTCGATCTCGACGGCCACCAGCCGCACCGGGATCATTCCTGGCCCGAGCGCGGGCATTCGCGCCCCGTCGCGCATGGCGGTACCGCAGATCCCGTCGGTGAACGCCGGTCCTGCCGCGGCGGCGACGGCCTCGAGCAGGGCGAGTGTCAGCGACCCCAGGCCAGGGCCGACCTCCAGGATCACGTCGCCAGGCCGCACCGCCGCGAGGGACGCGATCTGCCGGACCGTGCCCTGTTCGACCACGAAGTTCTGGCCGAGCTTCTTGGTGGGGCGCACCCCGAGCCTGGCAGCCAGCGCGCGGATGTCTCCCGCGCCGAGCAGCCGCACAGCCGCCTGCCCGCTCACCAGCCGAAGACCTGGGCGCCGGTGTTCTGCAGCTGACGGCAGAAGTCAGCGGTGTCCAGCTTCTTCAGGCGGGCAAGGAAGCGGATCGTGTAGGCGGTCATCGCCGGGGAGTTCGGCTTGCCGCGATGCGGTACCGGGGTGAGATACGGGGCGTCGGTCTCCGCGAGCAGCAGCTCCGCCGGGGCGACAAGCGCAGCCTGGCGGAGCGAGTCCGCGTTCTTGAACGTCACGTTGCCGGCGAAGCTCATCACGTAGCCCGCCGACGCACACCGGCGCGCCATCTCCGCGTCGCCAGAAAAGCAGTGGAAGACCACCGAGTACGGCGGCCACGGCGCGTACTCCTCCAGGATCGACAGCACGTCCTCGTGCGCGTCACGGTCGTGGATCATCAGCGCCTTGCCGGTCCGCCTGGCAAGCTCGATATGCGCGCGGAACCACACCTGCTGTACGTCATGGGCCGAGTAGTCCCGGTAGTAGTCAAGGCCCGTCTCGCCGATCGCCACCACCTTCGGTGACTCCGCCATGGCCGAGATCGCGGCGAGCACCGGCTCGCGCTCCCGGTACACCGCGCCGGTCTCGTTGGGGTGGATGGCGACCGCCGCGTACACGTCCGGGTACTCGGCGGCGGCCGACACCGACCACCGCGAGGACGGCAGGTCGCAGCCGACGTTCACCACCCGGCGGATTCCCATGGCCTGGGCGGCGGCCATCACCCCGTCCACCGGCAGGCCGAGAATGTCCATGTGGGTGTGCGCGTCGAAGCCACCCGGTTCTGGGAGCGCCGCCCCCTCGGCAGCGGCGAAGGAAGCAGGCAAATCCACGCCCCCGTTCTGATTACTCATTACCTCCGCCGAGGCGACCCAGCTCCTCGTCGACTACGGACGGGTCCAGCTTGGTGAAGAGCGGGGCGGGGACGGCGAGCGGCGTGCCGGCCGTCACCGGGCGGGACTCCCAGCGGAAGGTGGAGTCGTAGTCGCCGGTAATCACCCGGTACGACGGGCCTCCCTCCTCGTCCACGGTCTCGATCCGCGGCATGCCCGACCAGTCGCCAGTGCCGCCGAGCATCTCGTGCACCGCCTGCGAGGAACGCGGCAGGAACGGCGTGAGCAGCGTCTTCGCGTCGGCGATGGCCTGCAGCGTCACGTGCAGGACCGTCTGCATCCGCTCCGGGTCCGACGTCCGCAGCTTCCACGGCGCCTGCTCGGAGAAGTACTTGTTGGCCTCGCCGACCGCGCGCATGGCCTCGTTGGTCGCGAACTTGAACCGGGAATGCGCCAGGTGCTCGCCCACCGTGGCGAAGGCACCCGAGGTGGTCTCGAGCAGCCCGCGGTCCGCGGCGGTCAGCTCGCCGGCCTCCGGAATGGTCCCGATGTTCTTCGCGGCGAACGACACCGCGCGGTTGACCAGGTTGCCCCACGTCGCGACCAGTTCGTCGTTGTTGCGGCGGACGAACTCGCTCCAGGTGAAGTCGGTGTCGTGCGTCTCAGGCCCCGCCACCGCGACGTAGTACCGCAGCGCGTCCACGTCATAGCGCTCGAGGAAGTCCTTGACGTAGATGACCACCTGGCGGGAAGAGGAGAACTTGCGGCCCTCCATGGTGAGGAACTCGCTGCTCACCACCTCCGACGGCAGGTTGAGCTGCCCGAACGTCCCCGCGGTGCCGCCCTTGTCGCCGTGGCCCGCGTAGCCGAGCAGCATCGCCGGCCAGATCTCCGAGTGGAAGACGATGTTGTCCTTGCCCATGAAGTAGTAGGCCTCGGCGTCCTCGTTGTTCCACCAGGCCCGCCAGGCCTCCGGGTCACCGGACCTGCGCGCCCACTCGATGGACGCGGAAAGGTAGCCGATCACCGCGTCGAACCACACGTAGATCCGCTTGTCGTTGCGATCCCGCCAGCCGTCGAGCGGAACCGGGACTCCCCAGTCCAGGTCGCGGGTGATCGCCCGCGGCTGGAGGTCGTCGAGCAGGTTGAGCGAGAACTTGAGCACGTTCGGCCGCCAGTGGCCTTCCTTGGACTTCAGCCAGTCGCCAAGCACGTTCGTGAAGGCGGGCAGGTCAAGGAAGTAGTGCTCCTGCTCGACGAACAGCGGCGTCTCGCCGTTGATCTTGGAGACCGGGTTGATCAGGTCGGTCGGGTCGAGCTGGTTGCCGCAGTTGTCGCACTGGTCGCCGCGCGCGTGCGGGTAGGAGCAGATCGGGCAGGTGCCCTCGATATAGCGGTCGGGCAGGGTCCGCCCGGTGGACGGAGAGATCGCGCCGAGGGTGGTCTTGGGGAAGATGTAACCGTTCTTCAGCAGCGTCAGGAAGATCTCCTGAGTGACCGCGTAGTGGTTACCGGTCGTGGTCCTGGTGAACAGGTCATAGCTGACGCCAAGGTTGGCGAGGTCGGTACCGATGACACCGTTGTACCGGTCGACGATCTCCCTGACCGTGGTGCCTTCCTTGTCTGCCTGCACCTGGATCGGGGTCCCGTGCTCGTCGGTCCCCGAGACCATCAGCACGTTGTTGCCCGCCATCCGCTGATACCGGCTGAACATGTCGCTTGGAATGGCGAAGCCGGAGACATGGCCGATGTGCCGCGGGCCGTTGGCGTAGGGCCAGGCCGCCGCGGTCAGGATGTGCTTTGGATTGGCGGATGACATGGCTTAAAGCCTACGGGTTGTGGCGTGGTCGTCGCTCACATTGAGCGTGGCCGTGCCGCCCACCGGGACATGCCTCGTCTGCTTGATCCCGAGGATGGACAGGAAGAACGTGCCGAGGATCAGCTGGCAGCTCAGCACGAGCGCGGTCACCGACGGGACCATGATCCGCAGCGCGTGCTCGTAGTTGAGGTGACCGAAGGACTGCCCCTGCCAGTAGGTGAGCGAGAAGATAAGCCCGACAAGGCCCGCCACGCCCACCGCGAGGCCGGTCAGCAGGCCGCGTTCCAGTGACAGCTTGCCGAGCAGGGTCTGCACCCTCGGCTCGGTGGGCAGGAAGCCCTCCGCTCCGGCGTACACCTGGGTGAACAGCCAGAACAGCATCGCCTGGAAGCCGATGTCGACGCACGCGCCGCAGGCGACGAGGGTGTCCACGTCGAGTGACACGCCGCCGATGGTGACCGGGCCGAGCGCGACCGCCGCGCCGAGGCCGAGGCCGACGATCAGCAGCACGAGGCCGGGGATGAAGAACAGCCAGCGCGGACTGAACAGCAGCAGGAACCGCAGGTGCCGCCAGCCGTCCCGCCAGGTGTTCAGGTGCGGCGGGCGGCTGCGGCCGTCCTTGGCGAGAGTGGTCGGGACCTCGGAGATCTTCTGGTGCGCGAGGGCTGCCTTCACGATCATCTCGGAGGCGAATTCCATGCCCGTGGCCTGCAGGCCGAGCGCGATCGCGCTGTCGCGCCGGAAGCCGCGCAGGCCGCAGTTGAAGTCACCGATGTCGGAGCGGAAAAAGAGCCGGCCGATGAAGGAGAGCACCGGGGTGCCCAGGTAGCGGTGCAGCGGAGGCATCGCGCCCGGGGCGATGCCGCCCTTGAACCGGTTGCCCATCACCAGGTCGGCGCCCTTGCGGAGCGCCTCGACGAACGGCATCAGGTTCGTGAAGTCGTAGCTGTCGTCGGCGTCGCCCATGATCACGTACTCGCCCCTGGCGGCGAGGATGCCGCCCATCAGGGCGCTGCCGTAGCCCTTTTCCTGTACCGGCACCACGCGGGCGCCCGCGTCGGCGGCGAGCTGGCGGCTGCCGTCGGTCGAGCCATTGTCCGCGACGACCACTTCGCCGCTGATGCCGCTGTCCGCGATGAACTTGACGGCTTTGCGTACGCAGATTGCCACGGTTTCCGCCTCGTTGAGGCAGGGCATGACAATGGTCAACTCCACGTAAACTCCATTCACCGTATTACCGTGGCACTCGGCGCATTACGGACAATGCCCGGCGCTCGGGGCGCTCGCCAGTCACAGCGCCCTAGGAGTAGGAGGATACGGGCTTGAGGGTAATGCCTGCGGGTGTATGGCGGTCGGCGACGCGACCGGTCGCCCGGCACCGGCTGCTCTCCGCGGCGCTTTTCCTCGCGCTGCTGCTGCGCATCGACGCCGAGCTCGGCTATCGGTGGCAGTCCTGGTTCAACGACTCCTACAGCTACGTGCGCGCGGCGGTGACGCTGACGCCGGAGACCACCCGCCCGTCCGGGTACTCGGTCTTCCTGTGGCTGCTGTCGCCGGCGCACAGCTACCTGCTGGTGACCGCGCTGCAGCACCTGATGGGCCTGCTCATCGCGGTCATGATCTACGCGGTCGCCCGGCACCGGTTCACCGCGCCCGCCTGGCTCGCGGTGCTCGCCACGCTGCCCGTGCTGTTCGACGGGTTCGAGATCCAGCTCGAGCACCTGATCATGGCGGACACGCTGTTCCTGTTCCTCGCGATGGCCGGGATCACCGTCGCGCTGTGGACGCCGCGCCCGTCGTGGCGGGCCTGCCTGGCGGCCGGCCTGCTGCTCGGCCTGTCCGCCACCGTCCGGTCCACCGGCCTGCCGCTCCTCGCGGCATTCGTCATATATCTGCTTGTCACACTGCTTCCCGCGCGCCCGATACGATGGCGGTCTTTGCCATCGGGCGCGCAGCCGGGGGGTACGGGGGGTCGTCCCCCCGGGGGCTACTGGCGGTCCTGGCGCACGCTTATCGCCGGCTTGGCCATCGGTGTCATCGCCTTCGGCGTGCCGCTGGCCGGCTACGAGGCCTGGTACGACTCCGCGCACGGCGAATACGCGATGACCGACTCGACCGGGGTCTTCCTGTACTCGCGGGTGATGACGTTCGCCGACTGCGCCAAGATGTCGCTGCCCGCCGACCTGCAGCCGCTGTGCACGCCGGTGCCGCCGGCTCAGCGGCCGAACGGGCAGGACTACATCTGGAAGCCGGTCAGCCCGCTGCTGCGGCTGGGGCATCCGGAGTTCTCCCCGGTGGTCAACAAGCGCGCCGAGCGGTTCGCGATCAAGGCCATCGAGGCGCAGCCGCTCGACTACGCCCGCGCCGTGTGGGACGACACCGTGCGGTCCTTCGAGTGGAACCGCTCGGTCTTCCCGAACCCGCAGACCTACGACGGCTACCTGTTCGGCTACACCTCGCCGCACATACCGCTCAGCCCGTTCGGCGGGTACGCCACGCCCGAGGCCTATTACGTCCGCGCCGACACCGCCACGGCGATCGTGAACCCGTTCGCCGGCCTCATCCGCGCCTATCAGCGCTGGGTATGGCTGCCTGGCACGGTGTACGGGCTGATCCTGCTGGCCGGCCTGTACGGGATCGCGCGGCGGTGGCGGCGGGGCGGGCGCGAGGCGCTGCTGCCCTGGCTGTGCTCGGTGGCGCTGATCGTCGCGCCGGCCGCCACGGCCGAGTTCGACTACCGCTACGTGACGACCGCCGTGCCGTTCGCCTGCCTAGCCGTCGCGGTGGCGTTCGGCTCGGCGCGCCTCGCGCGCCGCGGCGCGGGCGGCGGCCCGGACAGCCGCCTGGCCGATGCCGGCGACGACCAGCGTGATCTCGCCCCGGACACCGCCGCCTGACTCCTCCTGGCCCGCCGCCCAGGCGACGAGCTCGCCGAGCGAGCCGCGCACGATCTCCTCGTGCGTCTTGGTGAGCTCGCGGCAGACGACCGCGGCCCGGTCATCGCCGTGCGAGTCGCGCAGTTCCGCCAGGGTCGCCGCGACCCGCCGCGGCGACTCGAAGAGCACCTGAGTGCGCGGGTCCGCGGCAAGCTCGCCGAACCGGCGCGCCCGCTCGCCGCTCTTGCGCGGCGGGAAGCCCTCGAAGCAGAACCGGTCGGAAGGCAGGCCGGAGACCGCGAGAGCGGTGGTCACCGCCGACGGGCCCGGCACCGCCGTCACCCTGATTCCCTCCGCCGCCGCGGCGGCGACAAGCCGGTAGCCGGGATCGCTGATCGCCGGCATGCCCGCGTCAGTCACCACCAGAACGTCCTTGCCCGCCTGAAGCTCGGTGACAAGCTCGGCGGCGCGCCGCACCTCGATCACGTCGTAGTAGGAGACAATCCGCGCGCTTAGCTGCACGTCAAGCGCGCTGGCGAGCTGCCGTACCCGGCGGGTGTCCTCGGCCGCGATCACGTCGGCAGTCGCGAGCGCCTCGGCGAGCCGGGCCGGGGCATCGGCTGCCTGGCCGATCGGCGCGCCGGCCAGAGTCAGAACGCCTACCTGAGCGTTACCTTCGCGTTCCCTACCAGGTACACGATCGGCAGAATTTCTGGTCCCCACGCGGGCCCGCCTCCACATAGCATTGCGTTCGATGACCGCTACGCAGGCCGGCCAGCCGGCCCACGATCCCGACGACGGCCCCGCCGAGGGCGGCCGCGACACGACCGCCGCCGCCGGCGTCTTCCCGCGTGGCGGCGAGGCGGCCGGCGGCACCGCCTCTCGCGCCGGTGGCTCAGCCGCCGAGCGGATAGCCGCACTCCGCGGCCGGCTGATAACACCGATGCCCGACGACCGCCTCTGGGGCTGGATCGGGCCGCTTCTCGTGACCCTGTTCGCGGGATTCCTGCGCTTCTACAGGCTATCGGTTCCCAACGCGGTCATCTTCGACGAGACCTATTACGCCAAGGACGCCTGGTCCATACTCAAGCACGGGGTGGAATGGAACATCATTCCGGACCCGACAGGCAAATCGGGTTACGTCAATAACCTGATCATTCAGGGGCATACCAACATCTTTCAGGCCTGCTCCGGCACCGGCTGCGGCGAGTACGTGGTCCAGCCGCCGGTTGGCAAGCTGCTCATGGCGATCGGCGAGTGGATCTACGGGCTGACCACCCTCGGCTGGCGGCTCGCTCCCGCGGTTTTCGGCACGCTCGCCGTCCTGGTGATGTGCCGCGTCGCCCGCAGGCTCACCCGGTCCACCCTGCTTGGCTGCACCGCGGGCCTGCTGCTCGCGCTCGACGGCCTTGAGTTCGTGCTCAGCAGGACCGCGATCCTCGACATCTTCCTGATGTTCTTCGTGCTCGCCGCGTTCGGCGCGCTCGTGGTCGACCGTGACGTATCCCGGGCACGGCTGGCCGAGGCGGTGGTGCTGGGGCCGGGCGACGAGGCGGGCCCGGCGCTCGGGATCAGGAAGTGGCGCGTGCTGGCCGGCGTGCTCATCGGTCTCGCCTGCGCGACCAAGCAGTACGGCGCCTGGTACATCTTCGCCTTCGCGGGCCTGTGCATCGCCTGGGACCTCGGCGCCCGCCGCGCGGCGGGCCTGCGCGCCTACTGGCGCGGCGCGCTTATCAGGGACGGCAAGTGGCTGCCGCTCACGCTCGGCGTGATCCCGCTCGTCACCTACAGCCTGACCTGGCTGGGCTGGCTGATCACCAACACCGGATACGACAGGGACTGGGCACAGCAGAACGGCGTCAGTAACCCGGTCCTCGCCCCGCTGTACTCGCTGTTCCAGTACCACAAGGAGATGCTCCAGTTCGGGGTCGGCCTGAAGTCGCCGCACCCGTACATGTCCCAGCCGTGGGACTGGTTCGTGATCAGCCGCCCGGTGTCGTTCTACTGGGAGGGCTTCAGCGACCCCGCTGGACAGCACCTCTGGACAAAGCCGAATAGCGTCGGGCCGTACGCGGCCGAGGTGCTCGCCATCGGCAATCCCGCCATCTGGTGGATCTCGCTGCCCGCGATGCTGTTCTGCCTGGGCTGGTGGCTCACCCGCAGGGACTGGCGGGCCGGCGCGGCGCTGCTCGGCGTGGCCGCCGGGTGGGTGACCTGGCTGCCGTTCGTGTCGCGGACCAAGTTCTACTACTATGCGCTCGAGTTCGAGCCGTTCCTGATCATCTGCATCGTGCTGTGTCTTGGGCTGATCATGGGCGCCGCCTCGTCACGGCTGCACAGGGCGATCGGGTCGGTGGTCGCCGGCCTCTATGTTCTCGCCGTCCTTGTGGTGTTCTGGTACTTCTACCCGATCCTCTCGGGCAAGGTCATTCCGTACTCGGACTGGCTGTCCCACATGTGGTACAGCGGGTGGATTTAACCTCATCGCGCCGTCTGTCACCTGGCTTATGAGGGTTTTTTCAGGGTAGATACAGCTTGTTCGCGACAACGCGACATATCTTGAGGTGATCTGAGTCACATATTGGACCGCCGGCGCCGTTTCATTCGTCTACATGAGTGAGAGAAGGAGCCGACCAACCCCCGGAGCCAGGTATGAGCCCGATCGAAGACGACGACAGTCGCATCCGGTTCGAGCGCGACGTCGTGCCGCAGCTCAGCCAGTTGTACCCGGCGGCACTGCGGATGACGCGCAACCCCACCGACGCCGAGGACCTAGTCCAGGAGACGTCGGCGAAGGCGTACGCGGCATTCCACCAGTTCCGCCCTGGCACCAACCTGCGTGCCTGGCTCAACCGCATCCTCACCACGACGTTCATCAACGTCTACCGCAAGCGCCGCCGCGAGCCGCAGCAGGCGCTCGGCAGCGACCTGCAGGAATGGCAGATGTCCGCCGACCGGCTCGCGCCGCCCGTCCCTTCGGCCGAGGCCGAGGCGCTCGACCACATGACCGACTCCGACCTGCTCCGCGCGCTGCGCGGGCTGCCGAACGAGTTCCGCACCACGGTCTACCTCGCCGACATCGAGGGCTACCCGTACCGGGAGATCGCCGAGATCATGGGCACGCCGGTCGGCACGGTCATGTCCCGGCTGCACCGGGGGCGGCGCAAGATCCGCGAGCAGCTCGGCGACGGCTTCGGCTCGCCGACCGCCGAGGGTTCCGGGGCTTAGCTCCCGCTCAACCAGCCGAGTGCCACCGGGTCGAAGACCCGCTCGACGTAGATCTGGTGCCAGAGCGAGAACACCACGAGCGCCCAGACCTGGCGCCAGCGCACGTCGGGGTCGCCGGCCCGGAAGCGGCGCAGCACATCCATGACTGCCCGCTTGTCCAGCCACTCTTCGGTGTGCGCCTCGCGGATCACCTGATCGGCGTAGCCGGACAGGTCGCCGCGGAACCAGTGCCCGATCGGGACGGGGAAGCCGAGCTTGCGTCGTTCCGCGCTCTCCTGCGGCAGCAGGCTGCCCACCGCCTCGCGCAGCACGAACTTGGTCGTGCCCGCCGCCGTCTTCTCCGCCCGCGCCAGCCTGCTTGCCACCGACATCACCTCGCGGTCGAGGAACGGGGTGCGCAGCTCAAGGCCGTGCGCCATCGACGCGCGGTCGGCCTTGACCAGGATGTCGCCCGGCAGCCAGGTGTTGATGTCGACGAGCTGCATGGTGGCCACGTCATCGAGCCCGGCGGCGTCGGCCTGGTCGAACAGCGGGCCTGTCACGTCGTAGGCGCTGCCGCCGCCGTACCTGGTAAGCACGTCGATTTCCGCGGCGGAGAAGACGTTGGCGTTGCCGATGTACCTGGTGCGCAGCGGTGTCGCGATGCGCTCGAGCAGCCCCTTGCCCTTCTGGCCTGACGGTATCCGGTCGGCCATCGCCGCGGCGATCGACCGCCCGGGGCCGAGCCTGGTCGCCGCCCTGACCACGCCTGGCTGGTAATACACGCGGTAGCCGCCGAACAGCTCGTCCGCGCCCTCACCCGACAGCACCACCTTCACATGCCGCCGTGCCTCCCTGGCGACGAACCAGAGGCCGACCGCCGCCGCGTCCGCCATCGGGTCGTCCAGGTGCCAGACGATCTGCGGCAGCCTCGCCGCGAACTCCTGCGCCGTGATCAGGTACGGGATGTTCCGCAGCCCGAGGGCCGCGGCCGTGTCCTGCGCCTCCTCGATCTCGCTGTAGCCGGGACGCGCGAACCCGGCGGTGAACGTGAGCATGCCGGGCTTCGTCTCCGCCGCGATCGCGCAGATCGCCGCGGAATCCACGCCGCCCGACAGGAACGCGCCCACCGGCACGTCGCTGCGCAGGTGGGCGGTGACCGAGCCGCGCAGCGCGTCGAGCACGCGCTCGGGTGAGTCCGCGGCTGGCGAGCGGGCCGACCGCAGCATCGGCCGCCAGTACCTGACGGGCCGCTCCAGCGGCTCTCCTGGCCGGATGGACAGGTAGCAGCCCGCGGGCAGGCAGTTCACCGGCGGCGTCATGGTCGCGGGCGCGGGGACGTACTGGAACGCGAGGTACCTGCGGAGCGCCTCGGGATCGATGACCGTGACCTCGCCGGGGCCGAGTAGCGCCTTGCGCTCAGACGCGAACCGTAGTTGCCTGCCGCCCTCGGCCAGGGTGTAGTACAGCGGCTTGATGCCGAACGGGTCGCGCGCGCAGAACAGCTCTCCGGTCTGGCTGTCCCAGATGGCGAAGGCGAACATGCCGCGCAGCCGCCGCAGCGCCTCCCTGCCCTCAGCCGCGTAGGTCTCGACCAGCAGCTCGGTGTCCGACCGGCCGCGCAACGTCACGCCGCGTGACCGCAGCCGCTGCGCCAGTTCCCCGTAGTTGTAGATCGCCCCGTCGTAGACGATCAGAAAGCGGCCGTCGGCGGAGCGGATCGGCTGCCGCCCGGCGGCCGACGGTTCAATGACCGCCAGCCGCCTGGCACCAAGCGACATCGGACCGTCCGAGATCACATGCTCGTCATCGGGCCCTCTGTGCGCCATCCGCCGCACGGCACGGAGCACCCAGTCCGCGTCCGGCCTGGTTCCCCCCGCCAGTGCGAGGCACCCCGCGATCCCCGACATACCACCCCCAAGAACTTCTTTCTTTTTGATGTCGCGGCCGGCAGGTTCCTCTCCAGCTGGGGCAAAAAGAAAGGGGTTCTTCCAGCATCACTTGGGCTGGAACCGGATGCCGCCGTCGAACCGGATGACCTCCGCGTTCATGTAGTCGTTTTCGACCAGCGTGCGGACAAGGTGCCCGAACTCGTCCGCACGCCCAAGCCGTTTCGGGAATACCACTGGCGCGGCCAGCCTGGCAAGGAACTCGTCCGCTTCCTTGCCGCCGCCGGCGATGGACTTGTAGATCGGCGTGAAGATGACCCCGGGGCAGATCGTGTTGACGCGCACGCCGATGACCGACAGGTCGCGGGCGGCGGGGACCGTCATTCCGATGATCCCGCCCTTGGACGCCGAGTAGGCGATCTGCCCTGTCTGGCCCTCGATGCCTGCGACAGAGGAGGTGTTGACGATGACACCGCGCTGGCCGTCCGCATCGGCGGGCTCGGTCTTCGCCATTGCCGAGGCAGCGAGCCGCAGCACGTTGAAGGTGCCGGTCAGGTTCACCGCGATGACCTTGGCGAAGCTCGCCAGGTCGTGGGGCGAGCCGTCGCGGTTGACGGTACGGGCGGCGTAGCCGATCCCGGCGCAGTTCACCACTACCCGAAGCGGGTGACCCGACCCTTCGGCGGCGGCGATCGCCGCCGCGACGTCGCCCTCGTCGGTCACGTTCGTCTTGGCGAACTGCCCGCCGATCTCGTCGGCGACCTGCTTGCCCTGCTCCTCATTCAGATCGGCGATCACGACATGTGCGCCGGCGGCGGCGAGCACGCGCGCCGTCGCCTCGCCAAGTCCACTCGCGCCACCGGTGACAATCGCGGAAGTTCCGTTCAGCTCCATGGCTGCGAGCATAGTGAACAGTTGATCTCCTGCCAGGCATGGCCTGGCAGGAGATTTTTCCGTGCTGCGGGTGACCGGGTTCATCTCCTGGTTGCCTGCCGCTCTGGACAGGCTGGCGATAATGGCTGCGCAAGATGTCTAATCTTGGCCACGACAGGGACTTAGGGGTAGCACTCACGTGAGCCATGTGCCGCCGGGCCAGGATGACGCCCGTGAACTTCTGACGCCGGTGCTGCGCGTTCCGGCGCGTGAGCCGGTGATCGCGGTCGACGCGATGGGCGGGGACTACGCGCCTGACGAGATCGTGGCCGGCGCCCTCGCCGCACAGCGCGAGCACGGCCTTACCACGCTGCTCACCGGACCGCCGGCGCGGCTGCGCCCGGTGATCGCCCGGCTCGGCGCGGGCTCTGAGCTGCGCGTCGTACCCGCCGAGGACTCCGTGGGGATGGGCGAGGGCGCCCTCGCCGGCTTCCGGCGGCCCAGGTCGAGCATTGCCGTCGCGTGCCAGCTCGTGCGGCGCGGCCAGGCGAGCGCGGTCGTCTCCGCGGGGTCGACGGGCGCGATCGTGGCCAGCGCAAGGCACCGGGTCCTGCCACTGCCAGGCGTGCCGCGCCCGGGCCTTGCCGTCCTGCTGCCGACGTATCCCAAGCCGACCGTGCTCATCGACGCCGGCGCGACCGCAGATCCCAAGCCGGAGATGCTCGTGCAGTTCGGTCACCTGGGCGTCGCGTACGCGCAGATCGCGCTGGGCATACCCAAGCCCAAGGTCGGGCTGCTCACCATCGGCGCGGAGCCGGGCAAGGGCAACGCGCTGACCCGCCGGGCACACGAGCTCCTGGCCGCCGAGCCCCAGGGCGGCGCGCTGCCGCTGTACTTCGCCGGCAACATCGAGGGCGGAGACCTGATGGCGAGCGCGGTCGACGTGATCGTCACCGACGGGTTCACCGGCAACGTGGCGCTCAAGACCCTGGAGGGCGCCATCAGGTTCGCGGCAGGCGAGCTGCGTACCGCGCTCACCAGCACCAGGGCCGCCAGGCTGGGCGCGGCGCTGCAGCGGCGCGGGCTGCGCGAGCTCAGCCACCGCCTGGAACCGGAGACCTACGGCGGCGCCGCGCTGCTCGGCCTCGGCGGCACCGTCGTGATCGCGCACGGCGCGTCCACCGCCCGCGCCGTCACCTCGGCCTGCGCCCTGGCCGCCACCCTGTCCAGGGGGGAGATCACCGACAAGATCAAAGAGCGGATCGGCGTCAGCGAGCAGCGCCGCGGCAGCCACTTCCTGCGCCGCGAGCGGTGATCTCTGGCAGGCGGTAATCGGTTCGGCCCGCCGCGCAGCGCCCGATAGGCTTGACATATGGCAGATCCACAGCAGGTCCTCAGCGCACGGGTGCGCGACGCCCTCGTAGCCGCCTACGGCGCGGCCTACGCTGACGCGGACCCGCTGATCCGCCCCTCTCAGTTCGCCGACTACCAGTCCAACGCGTCACTCTCGCTCGCCAAGCAGCTCGGCAAGGCTCCCAGGGAAATCGCGGCCGAGATCGTCGGCCACCTGGAGGTCGGCGACGTCGCCGAGCCGCCCACCGTCAGCGGCCCCGGGTTCATCAACTTCAAGCTCAGCAATGCCTGGATCGCCGGGGCGGCCACCGAGATGCTCGCGGACCCGCGCCTCGGCACGCCGCGGACCGCGAATCCCAAGACGGTCATCGTCGAGTACTCATCGCCGAACATCGCCAAGGAGATGCACGTCGGCCACCTGCGCTCGACGATCGTCGGCGACGCGATCGCCCGGGTGACCGACTTCATGGGCGACAACCTGATCAGGGACAACCACGTCGGCGACTGGGGCACGCCGTTCGGCATGCTGATCGAGCACCTGGTCGACGCGGGCGAGGACTCACCGGAGGCGGGCCTGCTCCGGACCGACCCGAACGCCTTCTACCAGCACGCACGGGTCAAGTTCGACTCCGACCAGGCATTCGCCGACCGGGCGCGGGAACGGGTCGTCAAGCTCCAGTCGGGCAACGACGCGGCGACCGTGCAGCTCTGGCAGGACCTGGTGGACATGTCCAAGGCGTACCTGCGGGACACCTATGCCCGGCTGCGGGTCACGCTGACCGACGATGACATCAGGGGCGAGTCGTTCTACAACGACATGCTCGCCGACGTCGCGGACGACCTGACCGCCCGCGGCCTCGCCGAGCTGAGCAACGGCGCGCTTTGCGCCTTCCCCGAGGGCTTCACAAGCAGGGACGGCACCTCGCTGCCGGTGATCATCCGCAAGACCGACGGCGGCTACAACTACTCCACTTCCGACCTGGCAACGGTCAGGTACCGGGTGGACAAGGTCAACTGCGACAGGGCGATCTACGTCGTCGGCTCCGACCAGGCACTGCACTTCAGGATGGTGTTCGCGGTCGCCAGGGAGGCCGGCTGGCTGCCCGCGGACAAGCGGTTCGAGCACGCGCAGATCGGCATGGTCCAGGGCGAGGACGGTACCCGGCTGCGGACCAGGGCCGGGGACCTGGTCAAGCTCGAAGACCTGCTCACCGAGGGTGTCGAGCGGGCACGCGCCATCCTGGACGAGGTCGAGCGCGACGATGACACCCTCGACCTCGACGCGATCGCGGAGGACGTCGGCATCGGCGCGATCAAGTACGCCGACCTGTCCACCGCGCGGGATAGCGCGTACATCTTCGACTGGGACCGGATGATCTCCTTCAAGGGGAACACCGGCCCATACCTCCAGTACGCGACGACCAGGATCAAGTCGATCTTTCGCAAGGCCGGCCTGCTGCCCGACGACGTCGCGGGCCCGATCGTCATCACCGAGCCCGCCGAGCGGGAGCTCGCACGCAAGCTGCTCGAGTTCGGCGCGGCCGTCACCCAGGTGGCGGACAGCGCGGAGCCGCACCGGCTCTGCGGGTACCTGTTCGAGGTCGCCAGCCTGTTCACCACGTTCTACGAGCAGTGCCCGGTGCTCAAGGCCGACGACGATGGGACCAGGCTGTCCAGGCTCGCGCTGTGCGCCGCGACGCTGCGGGTGCTGACGACCGGCCTCGGCCTGCTCGGCGTGCCGCTCCCCGACCGCATGTAACGCCGCTCAAGGCTGTGCTGCTCTCCGCAGGCCGCTCAAGGGTGTGCGGCCAGCAGCCGCCGGGCAGGCAGCGCCTCGCGGGGCAGCGGTACTGGCGCCGCGGAATGGTGTAGCACCGCCAGGTAGTCCTCGCGCGCCACTGGCGCGGCGCCGAGAGAGCGAAGGAACGGCGTGTCCCACTGCGCGTCGATGTCCTTCCCGCCTACTGCCGTGAGCCTGGCCCACATGTCGGCGACGGCGATCGCGGCCGCGCCGGGGTGCCGTCCGAACAGCGAGTCGCCGCTGAGCACCTCGCCGATGCCGATGCCGAGTGCGCCACCGACCAGGTCATCGCCGAGCCACACCTCGATGCTGTGCGCCCAGCCCGCGGCGTGCAGCTCGATCAGCGAGCCGAGCAGCGGGTCGGTGAGCCATCGCGGCTCACGGCCCGCGCGGCACTCCTCGGCAACCCGCGGGAACGCGGTGTCCGCCGTGGTGACGAGCCCGTCCCTGCGCAGCCGTTTCCTGACGTTCCTGCCCAGGTGAACCCCGGCCCCCTCGATCACCAATCTCGGCTCTGGCGACCACCACGCCACCCAGTACGGGTCGTCTGACTCGCCGACGATGGCGATCACCCCCGCCGCCACCTCGTCCTCGTACTTGACCTCATTGTGCGTGCGGATGAACTCGCTCGCCGCGGGGATCGGCACGACGCCCCGCCGGTACCCGCCCAGCACGCTCTGCGGACTCAGGTCCGCGCAGAAGGCCACAGGCAGCCCGCCTGAGCCGGCGCTGCCCTGGTCGGTACCGGCGAGGCCGTCGGGAAACCTGAACGACTCCCAGTCCGGGTAGCGGTTAGCCGGCATGCGCTGGCAGGTGCCCGGCCTGCGGGGCCGGCAGGTAGCCCGTCTGCATCAGCCGTTCGACATTGCGGTCAAGCAGTTCCCCGCTGACGGGCGGGAAGGCTATGCCGCTGCCGAGCAGCGCTTGCTCGGTATTGGACCGGCCGTAGGCGGGGAAGACGTGCGAGAGGTACATCTCAGCCACGGTGAGGCCATCCCCCACCCGGCCCACGAAGAGCGGCAGGAAGGCCGCCATGGGGTGCGAAGGGTCACGGGCTGCCTGCCGCGCGAGCTCACTCACCCAGTCGTCAAAGGGGATCTCCGTGATCCGGTACCCCTTGTCGCGCATCCGTCCGACCAGGGTGCGTAGCGGTGCCATCTCTGGGCTGGCCAGATGGTACGTACGGCCAGTCCCGCCCTCGGTGACGGAGATATGCCTGATGGCCGCGGCGCAGATGTCCGCGGGGACGAAGTCAAGCGGAAGGTCGATATCGGGCGCGAGTCCGGTGTCCGCGATGAACCTGATCATCGCGGCCATCTCGGTCGAGGTGCTCCACGCGCCGGTGTGTACGCTGCCGACGATATCCAGCGGCCGGTAGATCGCCATCGGAAGCCCCGCGCCGCCCGCGGAGCGCAGCAGTTCCTCGGACACGTACTTCGTCTCGACGTATCCCATCCGCAGCAACTCGGGGTGCTCGAGGGGCGTTTCCTCCGTCACCTGGCGGACGCCGGCCATGCCGAGGCCGGCGAGTACCGCGGTGCTCGACACGTAGTGCACGGGGATCCCGCGGTACATGGCAGCGAGCCTGATCAGCTCGGTTGTTCCCGCCACGTTCGCCGCGCGCAGCTCCTGGTACGGGTAGATGAAGTTGACCTGCGCACCCACGTGGTAGATCGCGTCGACGGTCCTGCCCAGGTCACGGAACCTCACGTCGGAGAGCCCGAGCCGCGGCTCACCGAGATCACCGGGCAACGGCACGACGCGCTCGCCTCGCGGGACAGGAAGCTCGTACCGGTCGGCGGCGTGCCTGAGCCGGGACAGCACGGCGTTCTCGTCGCGAGCACGGACCAGGCAGTGCACCCGGGCACCGGTGGCGGCGAGCAACTCGCTGAGCAGGTGGGCGCCGAGGAACCCAGCCCCCCCGGTGAGCAGGAGCTCACCCGGGTTGCGCCAGTCTGGCTCGCCGTGGAACGGTGCCCGGTCACCGTGCGCCGAGGCCGCAGGCGAGCCGCGGTCACGGACCTTGATGCTGAGCCTTGCCTCGCGGCCGAAGTCGATCTCGGCCGGGTCTCCGTCGGTGCTCAGCCGCCCCGCGCGGGCGTCCTCCACCGCCGCCGCGAACGCGCGCAGCGTGGGCTCACGCAGCAGGCGGCGGGTGAGCGAGCGCACCGAGTCCGCCGGGATGCCGAAGAGGGCGTCGGTGTGCGCCAGCATCTCCGCGGCGAGCAGGGAGTCGCCGCCAAGCGCGAAAAACTCGTCGTCGAGGCCCACGTGGTCCTGGATGAGCAGCCTGGCCCACAAGGCGGACAGCCCCGCCTCGGTAGGCGTGAGCTGCTCGGCCTTGCCGCGCCCGGCACGCCGGCGGCGGTGCTGCGCGGGCAAGGCCCCGTGGCCATCGCCGGTTTCCTTGCCGGGCCTGGCCGCCTGGTTCTGCTCCGGGTGGCGGACGACGAAGGCCGCGGGGACCATGTAGCTGGGCAGCCGGTCCAGCAGAAAGCGCCGCAGGCTCGCCGCCCGCGGGTGGTGCAGGGCCGTTTGCGCCGCAGCGTGCGTCGGCGTGTAATAGGCGACCAGGCGGGTGTCGCCCGAGGGGCTCGACGACGCCACCACCGACACCTGGTCGACGTCAGGGTGCCCGGCGAGTACGGTCTCGATCTCTCCCGGCTCGACGCGGTAGCCGCGGACCTTGAGCTGGCGGTCCATCCGGCCCGCGACCTCGAGGATGCCGTCGGTGAGCCAGCGGCCAAGGTCTCCGGTCCGGTACATCCGGCTGCCCGGCTCGCCGCCCGGTTCTGGCACGAACCGCTCCGCGGTGAGCACGGGGCGCCCGATGTAGCCGCGGGCGACACCGAGACCGCCGATGTAGATCTCACCAGAACCCCCGGGCGGCACCGGGTTCAGCTGCCCGTCCAGGACCATAATCCGCGCGGGGCCTGCCGGACGGCCCGCGGGCACGGCAGACCGGGGTTCCGCTTGCCGCCAGCCGCTCACATCGAAAAAGGCGGAGGTAATGGTCGTCTCGGTCAGCCCGTACGCGTTCAGCAGCCGAGCCCAGGGCACCGACCGCCTGGCGGCCTCGCAGTCCGCGGGATCCGCCATCTCGCCCCCGGTGATCATCAGCCGGACGCTGCGCAGGCGCTCATCGGCCGGCTTGGTGAGTGCGAGCAGCTGGTGCCAGTAGGCGGGCGTCAGGTCAACGACGGTGACTCCCCTGCGCTCGATGCCGCGCAGCAGTTCGGAGGGTGCCAGCGTGCCTGACGGCGGCAGCGTCAGCCTCGCACCGCTGGTCAGCGTGACGAATATCTGCTCCACCGACGTGTCAAAGGCCATGGCGGCTATCTGCGCGACCCGGTCGTCTGGGCCGATCTTGTATTCGGCGGCGAGCGGGCCGATCACGCTCGCCAGGCTGCCGTAGCTGACGGCAACCGCCTTGGGGTCGCCGGTGGAGCCTGAGGTATGGATGACATAGCACACGTTGTCCGGATGGGGGCGGCCATCCGGGGCACTCCCCGCCGCTGGGACCGCCCCGGACGTGAGGTCCGCCGCGAGGTCACCAAGCGGTAGCATTCTGGCCGAAGGGCAGGGGAACGAGGCTGCCGCCGCGGTCAGCACCACGGCCGGTCCTGCCTGGGAGCACATCATCGTGAGCCGCTCCGCCGGCAGGGCCGGGTCGAGCGGCAGGTAGCCACCGCCCGCCTTCATGACGGCGAGGATGGCCCTGATCAGGTCGATGCCCCGCTCCAGGTGCACGCCGACGACTACCTCCGGGCCCACTCCCAGCTCGCGGAGGTGAATGGCAAGCCGTCCGGCCGACTCATCGAGCTCCCCGTAGGTCACCCGTGCCCGGCCGGCCGCGACGGCGACCGCATCCGGCCGCGTGGCGGCCTGCCGCGCAAAGAGCTCATGGACGAACTGCTCGCCGCCACTCGCCGCCTGGTCACCCGGCCGGGCGGTCACGCTGGACGGGGCGATGTCCGGCCACGCGGCCTCGATGGCGGCCAGGCAGTCGCCGCGCGACAGCACGCCGGACTGCCGCTGCCAGCCTTCGGGCACCGGAAGTGCCGCATGCCACAGGGAATGCTGGCGTAGGTGGTTGACCACGACGACGAAGGCGTCGGAGGCCGTCTCTCCCGGCTGGGCCATGTTAGTCACGAATGATTTCCCATGTAATGTCCAGAAATGTGCGCAGTCGGTTATCATTACCCCCACTTCCTGCCCACACCATTCCATGGTGACACTTCGAACAATTGCCCAAATTCACTACAAATTGCACAGACACGCAGGTAGCAGCGCTGAGGAAGATGGGTAGAGTGCGTTTACGAGAGATCTGGAATCTGCGCAGGAGTCGGCGAGCACGAGAGGATTGCCGTGGAACACAGATATGTTCTCAGCGGCTACGCCGTCTGGGTCGCGCTCCTCATTGGGATTTACTACAGCTCAAGCGGCAGCCTGCGCATCACAGCCTGGGGGCTGATCAGCCTTAGCGGGGTGGCCGCGATCGTCACGGGCCTGGTGGTCAACCGGCCCGCGCGCAAGGCACCATGGATCCTGCTCGCCGCCGCGCTGAGCTGTTTCGCGGCCGGTCAGCTGAGCTTCCTCATCTCCGCGCAGCTCCAGGTGGCACTGCCCTTCCCGTCGTTCGCTGACGTGCTCTACCTGTCCTGCTACCCGCTGTACGCGGCCGGGCTGCTGATCTTCATCAAGTGGCGCAGCCCGAGCGGTGACCTGCGCAGCCTCATAGACGCGCTGACGCTTACCGCCGGACTCGGCTTGCTGTCGTGGACTTTCCTGATCCGGCCTCACTTCACCGACCCGACACTGACCGGCCTGCAGAAGGTCGTGGCGATCGCCTACCCGCTCGGCGATGTGCTGATGCTCGCGTTGCTCGCAAGGCTGCTCGCACCGGGGACGGCGCGGGGAAGGAGCGTCCAGCTGCTGACCGTCGGCGCCGTCGCCTGCCTGGTGTCCGACACCGCCTACGGCGCGATGCAGCTGCACGGCACGTTCCGCAACGGGACCATCGTCGATCTCGGCTGGGCCCTCTTCTACACCGCATGGGGCGCCGCCGCGCTGCACCCGAGCATGACATGGCTGACCGACCCGGTGCCTAGGCAGCAGGTTGAGGTTTCGCCGGTCAGGCTCGCCCTCCTGATGCTGGCCTCGCTGGTCGCCCCCATCTTGGTGCTCACCGCCGTGCCGAGCGACTCGGAGTCAGAGGTCGGGGTGATCGCGGCCTTCTCCGCGGTGATCTATCTGCTCGTGCTGACCCGGCTGTGGGACGCGGCGGCGTCGCACCGCCGCGCACTTGACAGGGAGCGGGTGCTGCGGCAGTCCAGCCTGTCCCTGGTAACCACGTCTGACGTGTCCCACGTCGCCGCGGCCGTGCGGAGCGCGGTTGACGCCCTGCTGCACGGCAAGTCACAGGGGGACGCGCTGCTCGGGGTCCGCATCGACGGCACGCTGCTCGCCGTGCACAACGGCGCGGATCCGGCGCGAGGCCGGCAGCTCGGGAAGCTAGCCGAGACCTGGCTCCCGCTGGTGAAGGGGACGGCGCCGGTCCTCACCCCGATCAGCCAGTTGCCCGAGCAGGCGAGGAGAGCCCGCCCCGGCGCGGACGCCATGCTGCTGTGTCCGCTGATCCTGCAGGACAGGCCATCGAGAGACATGCCGGCCGGCGTGATAGCGGTATTCGGTGAACGGGGTGTCCTGTCCGACCTGACCGGGACGCTCGAGATCCTGGCACACCAGGTCGCGCTGACGCTGGAGAGCGTGCTGCTCCGCCAGGAGGCGATACGCCAGCGCAACGAGGCGTACTTCCGCGCCCTGGTGCAGGACGCCTCGGACGCCATCGTCATCGTCGATGACCACGGCACGGTCAAGTACGCGACGCCGTCGACAGCCGCGATATTCGGTGAGGTCGCCGCGGTGGGCAGGCGCTTCTGGGATCTGGTCGCACCGGAAGACCGCGACGACCTCGCCCGCACCTTTATGCGGCTGCGGGAACGGGCACGGTCAGGTCCGCGCGTGGTGGAGGAGCGGATCACCCGGCTGGACGGCAGGATCGTGCACATTCAAGCCAGGTGCAGTGACCTGCGCGCAGAGCCAAGCGTGGCCGGCCTGGTCTTCACTCTCAGGGACGTGACCGGCCAGCACCAGCTTGAGGAGGAGCTGAAGCACCGGGCCTTCCACGACGCCCTGACCGGGCTGCCCAACCGGCTGCTGTTCCAGGACCGGATAGCGCAGCACGTCGCAAGCGCCAAGCGGACCGGGATGATCACGGGCGTGCTGTTTGTCGACCTTGACGACTTCAAGGTTGTCAATGACACCAAGGGACACAGCGTCGGCGACGAACTGCTGATGGCCGCCGCCAGCCGGCTCTCCGCCCTTGTCCGCGAGTCGGACACGGCGGCGCGCCTCGGCGGCGACGAGTTCGCGGTGCTCATCGGCAACGCGGAGAGCGCCGCCGACGTCGAAGCGACAGCTGATCGCATCGTCGGCGCGTTCCTTGAGCCGTTCACGCTCGGCGCGGGACTGATCACCACCACCGTCACCGTCGGCGTCGCGACCACCGTGGACAGCACAGACACCGACGAACTGCTCAGGCACGCAGACCTGGCGCTGTATGCGGCCAAGGCCGCGGGCAAACGGCAGTGGCGGCTCTACCAGCCGGTGCTGAGCGCCGGCCTGATGCGGCGGCGGGAAATCCAGGAGGCACTCGAAGAGGCACTCGCGACCTCTGCCTTCTCCCTGGTCTACCAGCCGATCGTCGCGCTCGACACCGGGGAACTCTCCGGCTTCGAGGCGCTGATCCGCTGGCCGCACCCGGAGTGGGGCATGATGCACCCCGGCCAGTTCATCACGCTGGCCGAGGAGACCGGGCAGATCATCGCCATCGGCGCCTGGGTACTGCGTCGTGCTACGAGCGACATCGTCCGGCTCCGCCGGGCGGCGGCGGCACCGCCAAGGCCGCGTCCCGCCCAGAGCGGACCCGTGCCGCTGACCGACGTCCACCCCGCGGGGAACCGCGACCTGTGGGTCAGCGTGAACGTGTCGGCACGCCAGTTCGCCGACACCAGGTTCGCCGGCACCGTCCGCCGCGCCATTGCCGCATCCGGCCTCGAACCGCAGGCCATCATGCTCGAACTCACGGAGAGCGCCCTGCTGCGCAGGGACGAGCGATTGCACTCGGAACTGGCGGAACTGAAGGGCATCGGGGTGAAGCTCGCCATCGACGACTTCGGGACTGGGTACAGCTCCCTCAGTTACCTGAGGGACCTGCCGATCGACGTGGTGAAGATGGACAAGTCCTTCGTCGAGGGAATCGCCGATTCCGACCAGCGCCTGGCCCTTGCCGAGGGCATCGTGCAGATCGCACGGACCCTCAGCCTTGACGTGATCGCCGAGGGGATAGAGACCGAGGTACAGCGAGACCTGCTGTCCTCGATGGACTGTCACTACGGGCAGGGGTTCCTGCTCGCGATGCCGATGCCGCTAACCGAGGCCGAGGAACTGGCCCGCAACGGATTCAGCGCAACCGCGCCCATTCCCGAACCGTGGCACTGATCAGGGGGACGCCCATGGAGCAGCGGATCATCACCACGTCGGACCGGCCTGACCTGGCGGAGCATAGCGACGCGGCGCTGCTCGCCGACTGGCCGGAATTCATACTCCACGACCGGTGCGCCCCCGAGCTCATGGGACGCGCCTGGAAGCTCTTTCCCCAGTTCGACGTGCGCCTGCTCGAAGACGGCGCCGTCACCGCCGGCGGCTGGGCAGTGCCGCTGCGGTGGAGCGGCGAGCCCGGTGAACTGCCCGACGGCTATGACGGAGCGCTCACCAGCGCCCTCGCCAGCCAGCGCGCCGAAGAGGCGCCGGACACGCTGTGCGTCATGGCCGTGGCCGTCCACCCCGACCGCCAGCGTGCCGGCCTGGCAGGCCAGGTAATCACCGCGCTGCGCGACCGGGCGGCCGAGGCCGGACTGTGCCGAGTCGTGGTGCCGGTGAGACCGACGCTCAAGAGCCGGTACCCGCTGACGCCGATGGCGGACTTCGCCCGCTGGGCCCGCCCCGACGGCCTGCACCTCGACCCGTGGATCCGCACCCACCAGCGGCTCGGTGCCGAGATTCTCCGCCCCGCGCCCCGCTCGATGATCGTGACGGGGACCGTCGACGAATGGCAGGACTGGACGGGGATGGCCTTCCCGCAGACCGGCACCTACGTCGTGCCTGGCGCGCTCGACCTGGTGGAGATGGACGCCGAGCGTGACCAGGGCAGCTACACGGAGACCAACCTGTGGATGCGCCACGTTTGACGTGCTCCTTCGCCTGAAGTGAAGGCGGGGGATTCAGCCTGTGCCGGTTCACTCGGCACCTCTGCGGCTTCCCGCTTCACCGGCCACTGCCGCAGTTTCCTGCGGCCTTACACGGCCTCCACGGGCGTTTAGGGCCTCCCTGCGTCCCAGGGCGGCTATGTTCCTCGCGGCGTTCACGTCCCGGTCGTGGACCGCGCCGCACGCGGCGCACTGCCATTCGCGGACGCTGAGCGGCTTAGGGCCGTCCTTCACCCCGCAAGCGCTGCACACCTGCGACGTGGGCGCGAACCGGCCGGTCCGCCGGAGCTGCCGCCCGTACAGCGTGGCCTTGTACTCGAGCATCCCCGTGAAAGCGGTCCATCCGGCGTCGTGGACGGACTTCGCCAGCCGCGTCCGCGCCAGCCCCCGCACCGCAAGGTCTTCCACCATCACCGCTTGGTTCTCGCGGATAATCCTGGTGGAGAGCTTGTGGTGAAAGTCCCGGCGCGCGTCGGCCACGCGGGTGTGCGCCCGCGCGACCTTCACGCGGGCTTTCTCCCGATTCTTCGATCCCTTCTGCTTGCGGGACAGGTCCCGCTGCGCCTTCTTCAGCTTCCTTTCCGCCCGGCGCAGGAACTTCGGGGCGGTGACCTTGGTCCCGTCGTCCATGACGGCGAAGTGGGAGAGCCCGAGGTCGATCCCGCACTCCGCGTCGGTCTCGGGCAGCGGACGAGGGGTGACCTCGACCACGAACGAGACGAAGTAACGCCCGGCCGCGTCGCGGGTGAGCGTGACCGAGGTGGGCGCGGCGGGCAGGTCGCGGCTCCACCGGACCTCGACGTCGCCGATCTTCGGCAGCCGCAGCCGCCCGTTCGGGAGGATCTTGAACCGGCTGTTGGCGGTGAATCGCAGCGACTGCCGTGAGGCCTTCCGGGACTTGAACCGTGGCGCTCCGGCCTTCGGCCCCTTCTGCCTCCCGCTGAGCGAGTTGAAGAAGCCCCGGTACGCCTTGTTCAGGTCGGCCAGAGACTGCTGGAGCACGACCGAGGAGACCTCGTTCAGCCACGCCCGCTCCGGGGTGCCCTTCGACGCGGTGAGCAGGGCCGACATCTCCGCGTTGGTGGGGTACCTCTCCCCGGCCTCATGCGCGGCCCTGCGGTGCGCGAGCGCGTCGTTCCACACCACCCGCGCGCACCCAAGCGCCCGGCCCGCCGCGGAGCGCTCAGCCGGGGTCAGGTATGCACGGTAGTTGTAACGGAGCTGCACGCCGTCAGTATGGCTGGCACGTCTGACAGCGACGACATACTCGCTGGCAGACCGTGTTCTCATCCCGCTCGCGCATCTGGTCCCCGCAACGAAGTACCGGCTACGGTCTTTGCGGACAGGCACCTCGTGCGGTTTGAAAAGATCATCTGAGACTTGCGCACGGACTTCGAGGTTACGCCGGTGGAGTTCAACGGCGAGGGCAGCCACCTCCACCGGCCGATGAACCTCCCGCCCATGGTCGCTCTGTCGAAGCTGGTCAACCCCCTCAACGGCGTTCCCCGCAGCGGATTTTGGTGACGGAGCCGACGCGTCGGACCGAGACGAAATGAACCGCTTAGCGTAGTCTCGCAGGGGAGCGGATTTCGGTGGCGGGCCAGCGGTGGCGGCCCGCCGGCGCGGAAGGCAGACTGGTGAGCGGAATCGTCCTGCTGGTCCTCATCGGCTTGGGCGTGGCCTGGGTGGTGACCAGAGGCCGTCAGAAGATGAAGCTCCCGGTGACCGGCAGGCACTGGATGTGGATCGTCATCGCGGTTGTCGTCGTCCTGGCTATCGCCTACGGCGCGAGCGGCCACGTATCGCAACACTAGGCGCTTCGTCACCGTAGGTTTTCACGCATACACCCCGGGTATAGCCCATACTGCGACCGGCGAACCGGGGGTTCGCCAGGATCTGCCGATGGACTCACGGCCTTGCACGCGATCCCGTCCCAGCACCATCCGAACGTGTGAGGCCGTGACCCTCAAATAAGCACCGCGGACAACGCGGACATGGCCTCACGGCAGCGAGGTCCAAGGCGGGCAAGACTGCGCTCAGGGCGAAATAACCTTGCTGCCAATACCCTCGCCATACCGATAGCCTAGAAGCCGCCATTACATCTGGCCGGCCATCGTCGGCGTGCCGGATGTCAGTTTCTATCGACGTGAGGTCTTGCTCGTGCCTACCGGCAAGGTCAAGTGGTATGACGCCGAAAAGGGGTTCGGCTTCCTCGCCCGCGATGACGGGGGCGAGGTCTTCGTACATTCCTCTGCGCTGCCTGCCGGGACGACCACCCTGGCCAAGGGGCAGCGCGTCGAGTTCGGCATCGTGGAAGGGCGCAAGGGCGCGCAGGCGCTCCAGGTGCGCCTCCTCGAGGCGCCGCCCAACGTCACGGCCGCCGCTGCGAAGCACGCCAGGAAAAAGCCCGACGAGATGATCCCGATCATCGAGGACCTCATGAAGCTGCTCGACGGGATTTCCGACGCCTACCGGCGCGGCAAGCACCCGGAGCCGAAGGAAGCCAAGCCGATCGCCGACCTGCTGCGCGCCGTCGCCGACGACATCGCACCGGAAGAGCGCGGCGCCGGCCGCCCCCGCCCCGCCAGCACCTAGGCGGGTAGCAACACCGTTATGGCCAGGCCGCCGCTGGGTAGCGGGGTTGCGGCGATGTTGCCATGATGCGCCTTGACCACCGACGCGACGATAGACAGCCCTAGCCCGTTGCCTTCCGGAGCGTCAGGTCCGCCGTGCTGGCAGCGCCGGTAGAAGGGCTCGAACAGCGCGCCGACCTCAGGCACGCCAATGACCGGCCCGCTGTTGGCGACGGTGAGAAACGCGTGCCCGTCGCGGCTGCCGCTGGCCACCTCAAGCCAGCCCGCAGGGACGTTGTGCCGCACCGCGTTGTCAATGAGGTTGCACACCAGCCGTTCGACGAGAACCGGGTCGCCGGCCGCGATGCTGGGCTCTAGCGCGGCCGTCATCCGCAGCGAGCCCGCCCTGATCTGCTGCGCCGCCGCGTCAAGCGCGTCCTCGGCGAGCACGGCTAGATCCAGCGCGGACCGCGGCCCGGTGCCGCGGTCGCTGCGTGCCAGCGTAAGCAGCGCCTCGACAAGCCGCTCGGCCTGGCCGGTCGCCTGCCTGACCTCCGCGGCCATCGCCTCCAGCTGCGTGAGAGTCCGTTCCTTCTTGGCGAGCGTCACGTCGATGGCGGTGCGCATTACGGTCAGCGGCGTGCGCAGCTCGTGCGAGGCGTTCGCGACGAACCTGCGCTGGCTGGCGAACGCCGCGTCTAGCCGGGCAAGCATCGCGTCGAACGTGTCAGCGAGCTCCTTGAGCTCGTCCGCCGGGCCGGCCAGGGCGATCCGCTCGCCCAGGTTCTCCTCGGACGCGCGACGCGCGGCGGCGGTAATCGCGTGCACCGGCCGCAGTACCCGCCCGGCCATGATCCAGCCGAGCAGCGCCGAGAGCACTGCCATCAGGCCTAGCCCGGCGATCGAGCCGTTGAGCAGGTGGCTGAGCGCCGTCTCGCGCTGGTTTCGCGCCGTCGCGTCGGCGATGCCCCTCGTGGCCGCGATCGCTTCCTGCTTGCACATCTCGGCCTGCGCCGGCGTGGTCACGTTCGCCTTGCATCTAGCGATCCAGCCGGATGTCTGGCTGATCGAGACGATCTGGTCCTGCGGAACCTTCGTCCGCAGGGTGTTCGCGACAAGCCCGTAGGTCACAGCGAGCAGCGCGGCCCCGGCGAGCAGGAACAGGCCGCTGTAGAGCAGCGCCAGGCGCAGCCGCACCGGCCGCCGGCTGAGTACGCCCGGCGTCCTCATCGCCCGCCGGATTCCGCTGGCAGGTCGCGCAGCCGGTAGCCGGTGCCGACCAGGGTCTCGATCAGCGGCGGGCTGCCCAGTTTCTTCCGCAGCCGCGATACCGTCACCGAGACCGTGTTGCTGAACGGGTCGGCGTTGACGTCCCACACGTGATCAAGCAGTTCCTCGGCGCTGACCACGCCGCCATCGGCGGCGACAAGCATTTCGAGCACGCCGAACTCCTTGCGGGTCAGCACCACGGGACGGCCCGACCTGGTGACCCGACGCCGCACGCGGTCGACCACCAGGTCGCCGACCGCCGCCACCGGCGGCGCGGACGGCGCGCGCCTGGCCAGGGCGCGGACCCGCGCCACAAGCTCGGTGAATGCGAACGGCTTCCCGAGATAGTCGTCGGCGCCGAGGTTGAGCCCGTCGACCCGCTCCTCGACCCCGGCGGCCGCGGTCAGCATGAGGATCCGCGCGGTGGCGGACCCAGCGACAAGCGCCGCGCACACCGCATCGCCGTGCACCCGGGGCAGATCCCTGTCGAGCACGATCACGTCGAAGCCGGTGACCGCCGTGACCTCCATCGCGGTCGCGCCGTCGTAGGCGACGTCGACCGCCATGCCCTGATCGCGCAGGCCCTCCGCGATCCGGTCGGCGAGCACCCGCTGATCCTCTACCACCAGCACGCGCACCTCTCCATGGTGCCCTGGCCGGCATGACAAGGACATAACACCGGCAGGTGGCGGAGCCCCTTTTGTGTTGGGCCGCTGTAACCGCACGCCACGTAGAACTTGGCCCCATGAACAAGATTCGACTTCGGCCGCCGGCGGCGGGCCTGGCCGCGGCGCTCGCCGTGGCCGTCGCGCTGCCCGCGGCCGCGTGCGGCAGTCCGGGGTCTGCCTCCCCCGCCGTGCCAAGCCTCAGCCAGAGCACGACCGCCGGCCAGGCCGGGAGCACTGGGAGCGCCGGTCCAACGAGCGGGGGGCGGGCGACCGCGCTGCACGCGGCGGCCCAGTGCATCCGCCAGCATGGCATTCCCGGCTACGCCGATCCGGTGCTCACCCCGAGCGGCCAGGTCTACACCGACAGCCGCAGCTTCCAGGACGCCTCGCAGTCGGTGGCGAATGCCGTGCAGCACGCCTGCGCGGCGCTCATCGCGACGGCGGACCTGAACCCGATGCGCGAGCCGCTCGCCCCGCCGCAGCTCGTGCAGGCCGGCGTCCGTGCGGCCGAGTGCCTGCGGGCACACGGCACGCCGAACGTGACTGACCCCACGGCGCAGTCGCAGTACACGCCTGGCCACGGGTTCGGCATGTCCGCGAGCGAGGTGCCGGCCGGCGGCAAGCTGAGTCCCGTATGGCAGCACGCACGGCAGGCGTGCGCGGCGCAGGTCGACGCCGAGATTCAGGCGTCTACGCTGGCGAGCCTCGGCAATGACGGCTGACCGCGCGTCGCGCGGACGGGCCGCCGCCGTGGGCGTGCCGCTGCTCGCCGCCGCCGCCACCGCGGCGGCCCTGGTCGGCGGCTACACCCTGTACCCGCGCCAGCAGGCCGCTGCCACCCCGGACGTCGCCACCAGGACCGCCAGGGTGGTCAGGACGGACCTCAGCAACGCGATCCAGGTCGCGGGGGCACTTGGATACCGTGGGTCCTACGGAGTCGTCAACGAGGCTGCGGGAACCGCCTACACGGCGCTGCCCGCCACCGGGGCGATCGTGCGCAGGGGACAGCGGCTGTACGAGGTCGACGGCACGCCCGTCACGCTGTTCTACGGCACACGGCCGGCCTGGCGGTCGCTGTCGGAGTGGGTGCTGCCAGGCCCTGACGTGGCCCAGCTGGACAGGAACCTGATCGCGCTCGGCTTCGGCAGGTACCTCACGGTCAGCGACTACTACACGGCGGCGACCGCGTACGCGGTCGAACTGTGGCAGCAGGCGGCCGGCCTGCCGGTCACCGGAACCGTGCCGCTCGGCCAGGTCGTGTTCGCGCCAGGCGCGCTTCGCGTCACCGGCGTGGCACCTGGCCTCGGCTCCCCGCCGCAGCCCGGCGCCCAGGTGCTGACCGCGACGTCGACCGCCCCCGTCGTCACCGCGCAACTCCCGGTCGTGCAGGAGTACCTGGTGCGGCCCGGCCAGCGGGTGACCGTGACGCTGCCGGACGGCGTGACGACCACCCCAGGCACCGTCGCCGCGGTGTCGTCCGTCGCCACGGCGTCAGCAGGCGGCGGGCAGGATTCAGGCGGGCAGGATTCAGGCGGGCAGCAGAGCCAAAGCGGTGGCAGTCAGGAATCAGTGGCGATGACCGTCCGGCTGAACCGCCCGCTGGCGGCCGGGGACTTGGACCAGGCGCCGGTGTCGGTCAGCATCGTCGCGGCGCACGTCGATGGCGTGCTCGCCGTCCCGGTGAGCGCGCTCGTCGCGCTGGCCGGCGGCGGCTACGCGGTCGAGGTGGTGCACGGCACGGGCACCACCTCGAGCAGCCAACTCGTCGCGGTGCGGACCGGCCTGTTCTCCTCCACCCTGGTGCAGGTCTCGGGTGCGGGCATCGCCGCAGGCCAGCGGGTGGAGGTGCCGGCCCAGTGACGCTGCTCACCATCGCCGGCGTCGGCAAGATCTACCAGGGCGCGACGCCGGTACAGGCGCTTGCCGACGTGACGCTCGCTTTCAGGTCCGGCGAGCGGACCGCGATCGTCGGGCCGTCAGGCTCGGGCAAGACCACGCTGCTGCACGTCGCGGGCACGCTGGAACGGCCGTCGCGTGGCAGCGTGCGGATCGGCGGCGAGGAGGTCTCCGGCCTTTCCGACGCCGCTGTGTCCCGGCTGCGTGCCCGCCGCCTCGGCTTCGTCTTCCAGCAGTTCCACCTGCTCGACCACCTCGACGCCGTGCAGAACGTGGCGCTCGGCCTGCTCTACCACGGCACGCCGGCCAGGCAGCGGCGGGCCGCGGCGATCGCCGCGCTAGACCGCGTCGGGCTCGGCGGCAGGCTCGGCCACCGTCCCGCTCAGCTGTCAGGCGGCGAGCGCCAGCGCGTGGCGATCGCCCGGGCCATCATTGGCAGGCCGGACGTGGTGTTCGCCGACGAGCCCACAGGGAACCTCGACTCCGCGGCCGGCTCGGCCATCATCGCGCTGCTCGCCGGCCTCGCCGACGACGGGACCGCGGTCGTCGTGGTGACCCATGACCAGGCGGTCGCCGCCGCGATGGACCGCCACGTGCTGATGCGGGACGGCAGGATTGTCGCCGATGACGGAGCGCCACGATGACCGCCAGAAGGCCCCGGCTGCGGGCCGCGGACCTGATAAGCGGCGGGCTGCTCGGCCTGCGGGCGCGCAGGCTGCGGGCGGCGCTTTCCGCGCTCGGCATCGCGATCGGGATCGCCGCCGGTGTCGCGGTGCTCGGCATCTCCGCATCGTCGAAGGCGAACCTGCTCAGCCAGCTCGGGGCCGAGGCCAACCTGCTCACCGTGTCCGCTGGCAGCGGCCTGGACGGGTCACCGGTACCGTTGCCGCTGACCGCACAGCCGATGGTCGCCAGAATCCCGCCTGTCGAGTCGGTCACCGCGGTCGGTTACGTGCCGGGCGCGACGGTGCGGCGCACCAGCATGGTGCCCGCCATCGACACCGGCGGGATCTCGGTGCTCGCCGCACAGCCCGGGCTGCTCGGCACGCTCGGCGGTGCCGTGGCGCACGGGACCTTCCTGAACGCGGCCACCGCCCGCTACCCGGCCGTGGTGCTCGGCGCGGTCGCCGCCAGGACCCTCGGCATAGACCAGGTAACCCCGGACACCCAGGTCTACCTGGACGGCCAGTACTTCACGGTGATCGGCACCCTGTCCCCCGTGCCGCTCGCACCGGAGATCGACGAGGCCGCGCTCGTCGGGTTCCCCGTCGCGAACCGGCTGCTCAATCTTGGCGGGCACCCGACCGAGCTGTACGTGCGGGCGCTGCCGGATCAGGTGCAGGCGGTGACCAGCGTGCTTCCGTTCACCGCCAACCCGGCGGAACCCGAGGGCGTGCAGGTGAGCACGCCGTCGAGCATCCTGGCCGCGCGGGCCGCCGCGGGCACGGCGCTCACCGGGCTGTTCCTCGGCCTTGGCGGTATCGCCGCCGCGGTGGGCGCGATCGGGATCGCCAACATCATGGTGATCTCCGTGCTTGAGCGGCGCGGCGAGATCGGGCTGCGCCGCGCCCTCGGCGCCGCCCGGCGGCACGTGGGGGCGCAGTTCCTCACTGAGGCGCTGCTGCTTTCCGTGCTCGGCGGGGCCATCGGGGTGCTGCTCGGGGCGGCTGCCACGGCCGGCTACGCGATCTCGGCGGGCCAGCCCGTCGTACTGCCCGCGGTGGCCGTGGCGGGCGGGCTAGGCATCGCCCTCGGCGCGGGCGCGCTGGCCGGCGCCTATCCCGCCGTCAAAGCGGCCCGCCTGCCGCCCGCCGAGGCCCTGCGAGCCGCCTGAGGCCCTGCGAGCCGCCTGAGTATCCGGCACCATCCGGCCGTCAGGCCGGAATCAGGGGGTACGGGGGGTCGTCCCCCCGGGAGATAGCGCTAGGTTGCGTGCCCGATACGATGGCGCTCTTTGCCATCGGGCACGCAATCTAACGGGCGTTCGCGGCCTGCGCGGGTGGCGTCCGCTGCCCGGTCAAGGCGACCCGTTGCCTGCGGCGCAGCACGAGCAGCACGAGCGCGACGACCAGGCCGCCCGCGGCGATGCTGAGGCCGGCCTGCCCGTTGTTCAGCATCGACACCAGCACGCCGGCCAGGCCGCCCGCCACGTTGGCGACCTGGTTCAGCGTCTCGGAGACGGCGAAGGTCGAGGACCTGATCTCATCGCCGATCTCCCGGCCGACGATCGAGTCCTGCCCGAGCTTGGCGAGGCTGGCGCAGAAGATCGCGGTGGCCTCGACGATGACGGCCGTCCACAGGCCGAATTGCCACGCGCAGAACGCCGTCACCACCGGCGCGATGGCGAGCACGCTGAACATGATCAGCTGCGGCCTCCGGCCGCGGAAGAAGGAGCCGAGGATCATCGAGGCGAGGCTGCCGACCGACAGCCCGAGCGCCAGCGCGCCGAGGGCGAAGTTGTGCGAGACCTCATGGCCGAAGACCGTGCCGAGGTTCACGCTGCGCAGCAGGAACGCGAGCAGGAACAGGATGTAGCCGGAGTAGGCGCGCAGCACCGCGTTGACCGTCATCGCCTCAGCGACGATCGGGCCGACGTTGGCGAGGGTGCGCCAGTGCCCCCTGTGGTGCCCACGGCCCGCGTCCGGCTTTTCCGCGGCCTCCAGCGGCAGCGTGGGCCGCGGCACGTCCGGCCGGGTCGGGGGCTCGCGACTGGGGCCGCGCTCCTGATCGCGGCCGCGAGCCTCACGGCGGGCGGGCGAAGGCGGCGGCGTCCGCTCCGCGGCGGGCACATCGATCTGCTCGGGAAGGCGGAGCGCGAGCAGCATCGCGGCCAGGTAGATCAGCGTGCCGACGCGCAGCGTCCACGCCGCGCCGCCCGCGTACTGAATCCCGGCGGCGAGGACTGCCGCCGCCGTGGACGTGGCGATCGAGATAAGGCCGGAGCGCGCGTTGGCGGTGACCAGCGTGAGATTGGCGGGCAGCAGGCGAGGCGTGACCGAGGCCTTGACCACACCGCCGGCCTTTTGCAGCACAAGGATGCCGAACGCGGCGGGCAGCAGCGTCACGGAGTTGCTCACGTTCGCCGACATCGCATAGCAGAGCAGGCCGCGGGTGAGCATGGTGCCGGCGAGCACGAACCTGCGGCCCTGCTGTATCCGGTCAAGCGCGGGGCCGATGAACGGCGCGAGCACCGCGAACGGCGCCATGGTGATGATCAGGAAGAGCACAACGCGGCCGCGGGCCTGGTCCACGGAGGTGCTGAAGAAGATCGTGCCTGCCAGGGCCACGGTCACGAACGCGTCGGCGGCGCCGCTCGCCGCGGTCATCTCGAAGAGCGTGCCGAGACCGGTCCTGTCCGCGCCCTGTGCTCCGGTGATCCGGTGCACGAAGCGCGCCGTCCGCCGGGTTGCCTTGCCGGAGGCCTGACCGCCCGAGCGGAACGCCTGGCCCGTCGCGTGGGCGGCATCACCCGCCCGGCGCAACGCATCCGACATCCGCATGTTCACAGTATTCTTGGTCTGCGGCACTGCGACGAGCCCTATCGGGCGACGGGAGCATAATTGGCAGTCGTGAACACGATCAGAAGCCGGGCGAAGGAAGCGGACCAGGTCTGCGCCGACGCTGTTGACGTGGCCAGGAAGGCCCTGGTTGATGAGGCCGGGGTGAGCCCGGACGCCATCGGCGAGCATCTGGGCGCCGAGCCCGTCGCCGATCGTGTCGTCATGCACCTGTTCAGCTGCGCGGACCGCGCCTACGGCGGCTGGCGCTGGGCGGTCACCGTGACGCGCGCGCCACGGTCCAAGCTCGTGACGGTGGACGAGAGCGTCCTGCTGCCTGGCCCGGACGCGCTGCTCGCGCCCGCCTGGGTGCCCTGGCAGGACCGGCTGCGGCCGGGAGATGTCGGAATCGGCGACCTGCTGCCCGCGAGCCAGGACGACGAGCGCCTTGTCCCGTTCGCCGTCCTCGACGGCGACGACGCGGTGACCGACTGGTTCCAGCCGTGGACCGACACGGAAAACGACCAGGCCGGGCCCGCCGAGCCGTCGGAACTGCCCGCACCTGGCCGGTCACGGGTGCTGTCCTCGTTCGGCCGCGACGACACGGCGGAACGCTGGTACGAAAGCGATCACGGGCCGCGCACGCCGCTGTCCCACGCCGCCCCCGCCAACTGCGTGACCTGCGGCTTCTTTGTCCCGCTTAGCGGCGGCCTCGGCCGGGTCTTCGGCGCCTGCGGCAACGCGTTCGCGCCCGACGACGGCCGGGTCGTCTCCGCGGACCACGGGTGCGGCGCGCATTCCGAGTCGGTGCTCACCGGGTCCGCCGTGCATGCCGCCGTCCCGGTGATCGACGAGTTCGGCTATGACCTCGTGGACTTGCCTGGCGTCTCTGTCGAGGAAACGGTGTTCGAGCCGCTGTCCCGCGACTCGTACCCCGAGGAGAGCTGAGCCTCCTCCGCTGCCCCGGCCCGCTCGGCGGCGATGCGCGCCCGCCTGCGCTTGAGGAACGGCACGTACCAGAGGCCGAACAGGCCCATCACCACGCCAGTGACGCACGTCCAGATCCACCAGAGGACATCGGCGGGCAGCTCGCTGCGCACGGCGAGCAGCACGGCGAGCGCGAGTGCCCAGCCGATCGTGATGGTGGCGGTCACCTGACGGTCGTCCGCTTCCCTCGGCGGTGGCGGCGGACGCCGCTGACCGCGACCGACCTGCGGACTCTGACTCACCCCACAAGGCTAGCCGACCATGCTTATCTGACCTGCCCGCGCATGATGTACTTGGTGGATGCCTGAGGCAGGTACACAGACGGACCCGGGTCTCGCCACAGCGATGCGGATCTCGGTCAGCAGGCTCGCACGGCGTCTCCGTGTGGAGCGCCTCGGACTTGGCGGGCCAGAGACCGCCCTGTCCGACATTCAGCTCGCCGCTCTCGCGGCACTTGAGCGCAAGGGCCCGATGACCCCCGGCGAGCTCGCCGAGCACGAAAAGGTCCAGCCCCCCTCGATGACCAGGGTGATCGCCGTGCTCGAGGAGCGCGGCCTGGTGCTAAGGGAACCGCATTCGACCGACCGCAGGCAGGTCATACTCACCGTGACGCCGGACGGCAGGGACCTGGTGCAGCGCGTGCGGCGCCGTCGCGAGGCCTGGCTGGCCCAGCGCCTGCAAGAACTCACCGCTGAGGAACGCCAGATCCTCCGCCAGGCAGCCCCCATTCTGGAGAAGATCAGTCAGTCTTAAGTCCCCAGCTGCCAATCGTCTCGTGCCGCGGCTGACTGCCGAGGGTGCTGCGGATGAGCCGGATCTCCCTGGCCGTCCATTCGGGCCCAGCGTAACGGGACAGCTCCGCCACGGCCTGGCGCAGGTCGGCGGGCACGCGGCAGCGGGCGAGCGTCACGTGCGGCCGGTACCGCCTGCCCTCATCGGGCGCCGGCGCGCCGGCCCGGCGCGCGCCGGCGCCGACCGACATCGCCAGTTCCCGCAGTGCCTTCCTGTCGCCCGCGAGGCCGCTCCACAGCACGGTGGCCCGCCCGGGGCCGGGGAACGCGCCGCCGCCGGCGATGCTCAGGCCGAACGCCAAGTGCCGCCGCGCCGCACGCTCAAGCCTAGGCAGCAACGCGGGCAGCCGGTCCTCGCCCACCTCGCCGAGAAAGGCGAGGGTGATATGCCGCAGCTCACGGCCGGTCCACCGCAGCTCGCCCGCCCAGGGCTGTTCAGCGCAGTGCCGCAGCGGCGCACAGGCCGCCTCCAGGTCGTCGAGCGCCGCCTCAGGAGGCGCGAGCGCGACGAACAGTCTCACCAGGAACCCCCGCCACGTACTCTGAACTCGTGAACAGGGTGCCCCGCTGGCTGATGCCGACCGTGCTCGGACTGCTCGTCCTCGTGGTCGTGATCGGCGCGATCGCGCACTAACAGCCGCTCGGCCACGTAGTCGATGCACCCGGTCAGGGCGGCCACGTCCGCGGGGTCCACCGCGGGGAACATCCCGATCCGCAGCTGGTTGCGGCCGAGCTTGCGGTAGGACTCTGTGTCCACGATCCCGTTCTCCCGCAGCACCGCGGCCAGCGCGTTGGCATTCACCCCGTCGGTGAAGTCAATCGTGCCCACCACGGGTGACCGCATCGCGGTGTCGGTGACGAATGGCGTCGCGAACTGCGACTTGTCGGCCCAGTCATAAAGGATTTCCGCAGAACGGTTGCTGCGTGACTCGGTCCAGGAAAGGCCTCCCTGTGCGAGCATCCAGTCCAGCTGGGATGCGAGGAGCACCAGGGAAGCGATGGCCGGCGTGTTCAGCGTCTGGTCCTTGGCGGAGTTATCGACCGCGGCCTTCAGCGACAGGAAGTCAGGGATGTACCGCCCGCTCGCGGCGATCTCCTCGATCCTGGCCAGCGCCGCGGGTGACAGCGCGGCCAGCCACAGGCCGCCGTCGCCGCCGAACACCTTCTGCGGCGCGAAGTAGTACGCATCGAACTCGGCCGGGTCCACCGGGAGCGCGCCGGCCCCGCTGGTCGCGTCGACGAGGACGAGCGAGTCATCGTCGGCGCCCACCGGGCGGCGGATGTTCATCCGCACCCCGGTGGACGTCTCGTTGTGGGTGAGCGCGTAGGCGTCCACGCCTTGCTCCGCGGCAGGCAGCGCGTGCGTGCCGGGCTCGGACAGGAGGACCGACGGCTCCTTGAGCCACGGGGCGCGCGCGGTCACCGTCGCGAACTTCGACGAGAACTCACCGAACGACAGGTGCTGTGCCCGTTCCTGGATCAGGCTGAACGCGGCGGCATCCCAGAACGCGCTGGTACCTCCGTTGCCAAGGGCCACCACATACCCGTTCGGGAGGGCGAAAAGCTCAGCCAGTCCCTCCCGGATCCGCCGCACGATTGCCCGCACCGGGGCCTGCCTGTGCGACGTGCCCATCTCGCGGGCCGCCGCGACCGCGGCGGCCTGTTCATAACGCACCTTCGACGGGCCGCTGCCGAACCGGCCGTCTATCGGCTTGAGATTGGCGGGAATGATGATCGTGGTGGAGGTCACCAAGCCAGCCTAGCTAGTCCACGGGGTCACGACCCCCCTGCCACCCCCCGATCATGGCTAAGACAAGACCTCAGCTGCCCCAGGCACCTGCCTTACCGGGCGCAGGCTCGGGCCGATGTACCTTGCCGACGGGCGGACCAGGCGGCCGGTGAGTTTCTGCTCCATGATGTGCGCGGACCAGCCCGCCGTCCGCGCGCAGGTGAACATGACCGGGGTGACCTCGGCGGGCACCTCGGCGAAGTCGAGCACGATCGCCGCCCAGAACTCGACGTTCGTCTCGAGTACGCGGTCGGGACGGCGGGCGCGGAGCTCGGCCAGCGCCGCGTTCTCCAGCGCGAGCGCGACCTCGAACCTGGGCGCGCCGAGCTCCTTGGCGGTGCGCCGCAGTACCCGGGCCCGCGGGTCCTCCGCCCGGTAGACCCGGTGCCCGAAGCCCATCAGCCGGTCGTGGCGGTCGAGAACGCCCTTCACGTAGCCTTCCGCGTCGCCGGTCCGCTCCACCTCCTCGATCATGTGCAGCACGCGGGCGGGCGCGCCGCCGTGCAGCGGGCCGGACAGCGCGCCGACCGCGCCGGACAGGGCGGCGGCCACGTCGGCGCCGGTGGACGCGATCACCCTGGCGGTGAACGTGGAGGCGTTCATGCCGTGCTCGGCGGCGCTCACCCAGTAGGCGTCGAGCGCCTTCACGTGCCGCGGATCCGGCTCGCCGCGCCAGCGCACGAGGAACGCCTCGGCGGGCGTCGCGGCCTCGTCCACGAGGCGCTGCGGAACGGGCGGCAGGTCCGTGCCGCGCGCCGACTGGGCGATGAACGACAGCAGCTGCGCGCTGGCCCGGCCGACGTCCTCTCGTGCCTGCTCCGGCGTGATGTCGTAGAGCGGGCGCAGGCCCCACCGCGCGGCGAGCGCCGCGACGCCGCTCTGCGCGTCTACTCGGGCATCGCCGGTGCTTACCGGCAGCTCGACCGCCTCAGGCGACGGGAGGCCGCGGCCGAACGCGTTGTCGACGAGCAGCCCCCAGACGTCGCCGTAGGGCACGTGCCCCACGAGCTCCTCGATGTCCACGCCGCGGTAGCGGAGTGAGCCGCCGTCTTTGTCGGGCTCGGCGATCTCGGTCTCGAAGGCGACGACGCCCTCGAGGCCCGGCTTGAAGTCTGACATCGTTACCTCTCTTGACTCTGAAGAATTTCATTCAAACTCCGCCCTGTGCGACGGTGATAGGTCGCTGCCGCGTAAAGATCCGCAGAATTTCGCGGAATGTGCAGGGATCACGCTTTCTCACGGAACGGGACGGCAGCGCGTGGCCCGCCGGGCCGCGGACCTAAGATCTACGGATATGGACAGGGCGTTGACACCCGAGATGCTCGACAGCTCCCCGATGAAGCAGTTCGCTCACTGGTTCGATGAGGCGATTGCGGCCGGCCTGCCTGAGCCGAACGCGATGGTGCTGACCACCATCGGCGTCGTGCCGCACGCGCGGACCGTGCTGCTCAAGGCGCACGACGCGGACGGCTTCACCTTCTACACCAACCGCACCTCACGCAAGGGACGGGATCTCGCCGCCGACCCGCGCTGCTGCGCGCTTTTCCCCTGGTACGGCATGGGCCGCCAGGTGACGATTGAGGGGGTCGTACGGCAGCTGACCATGGCGGAAAGCGAGCCCTACTACCACTCGCGGCCCTGGCTGTCCCAGATCGGCGCCTGGGCGTCGCATCAGTCCACGGTGCTCAAGTCCCGCGACGAGCTCGACGACCGGGTGGCGAAGCTGTCCGCCCGCTGGCCGGAGGGCACCGAGGTGCCGATGCCGGACTTCTGGGGCGGGTACCTCATCGTGCCGAACCGGATCGAGTTCTGGCAGTCGCGTCCGAACCGCCTGCACGACCGGCTGAGCTGCCGCCGCTCCGGTGACGGCTGGACGGTCGAAAGATTGTCCCCCTAGGCATATACGACAGTCTTCTTCTTAGGTTTCTGACGGTAGTGACGCGAGCGCGTAGCATCGCTGTCAGGAGGAAGGTTTCAGTGACAGCCCATGGGCTTATCGACACCACGGAGATGTACCTCCGTACGGTGTTCGAACTTGAGGAAGAGGGGATCGTCCCGCTGCGGGCACGGATCGCGGAGCGGCTTGCCCAATCCGGCCCGACAGTCAGCCAGACGGTCGCCAGGATGGAGCGCGACGGCCTCCTCCACGTGGCGGGAGACCGCCAGCTCGCGCTGACCGACGCCGGCCGGACGCTGGCCACCCGGGTGATGCGCAAGCACCGGCTGGCCGAGTGCCTGCTCGTCAGCGTCATCCAGATGCCGTGGGAAGAGGTGCACGTCGAGGCATGCCGCTGGGAGCACGTCATCTCGGAATCCGTCGAGCGCCGGCTGTACGAGATGCTCGGGCACCCGGAGCGCTGCCCGCATGGCAACCTCATCCCCGGCCTTGACGAACTCGCCGCGTCGCCGGAGCACACCGACGCCGCACCCGACGCCACGATGGTCGACGCCATCCACGCGGCCGGCGAGCCGGTGCGGTCCACGATTACCCGGATCACCGAGCAACTCCAAAGCGATATGGACCTGATGCTTAAACTGAAGCGGGCCGGGATACAACCCGGACGCGAGGTTTCACTCGCGGCGGTGGAAGGTGGGGTCCGGGTGTGCGGCCAGGATGGCGCAGGCGTGGCGGAGCCCATCGATCTTCCGGCAGAGGTAGCCTCGCACGTGTTCGTGTCCAAGGAGTAACCAGGAGAGCTGTTCGGGTGACCGGAGCGTGACAATGACGCGCTGGAATGAGAGCCTGCCGGCAGAGATCGTGCTGAGCCAGGCCGAGATCGGCGTCATCGTGGCGGACCGGGCCGGCAACGTAGTGTTCTCGAACGATTACGTTGCCAAGCTGCTACGTCTCGACGACGCCGCTGTGTCGTTCGCCGGCAAGCCCCTAGGCGAACTCGGGCTGCTTCCCGACGGCGAGCCTGGCCGGGTCGACCAGATCACCAGGCAGGTGCTGAGCGGCATCGCCTGGGAAGACTCGTTCGCCGGGCACCGCAGCGACGGCAGCCTGCTGTTCATCAGGGAAGTGGCGGTACCGCTGCGCGACCCGTCGGGCGAGATCGACGGCATCGTGCTGCTCATCACCGAGGCGGGGCGGCGGGACTCGCTGCGCGAGCCGGACCGGCTCCGGCTGCTCGAGCGGATCGGCCAGCGGCTGGCCGGCTCACTCGAGCTCGACGCGACACTGCGGCAGATCGCCCAGATCCTGGTGCCCAGGTTCGCCGACCACTGCTTCATCGACCTGTTCAGCGGTGAGAAGCTGGTCAGGCGCGCCGCGGCGCACGCCGGTGGCTGGGAGCCGCCTGAGGGCACCTGGGCGGCGGTCGGCGAGGCCATCCGCTACCCGCCAGGGCACTTCATGCAGCAGGCCATGTCCCGCCTCGAGACGATCGTGGTCCCCGACCTCCAGGCGGACTTCTACCCGGCGCCGAGCGAGCAGTCCATGTCGGCCGCCAACCAGGCCGGGCTGACGTCCGTGATCGCCGCGCCGCTGTACGCGCGCGGGGAGCTGCTCGGCGGCATCTCGCTCGCCCTGTCCAGGCTCACCGACCGGCTCGACCCGCATTACGACCTGTCGGACGGCGACCTGATCGGCGCGATCGCCTCGCGGGTGGCGGTCGCGATCGACAACGCCATGCTCTTCGAGGCCGAGCGGCGGACCGCGCTGGCCTTCCAGCAGTCCCTGCTCCCCGACTCAGTGCCCGAGCTAGACGGCCTCGAGGTCGCCTTCCGCTACGTCCCCGCCAAGCCGCTCGCCACCCAGGGACAGGGCATCCAGACCCAGGTGGGCGGCGACTGGTACGACATCATCCCGCTCGCCGCCGGCCGGGTCGGGCTGGTGATCGGTGACGTCGAGGGCCGGGGCGCGCGCGCCGCCGCGACCATGGGGCAGCTGCGCGCCGCGCTGCGCGCCTACGCGCAGGACGAGAAGTCGCCCGCCGACATCATGCGCAAGCTCGATGAGTGGGTCCGCTCCACGGCGCCGGTAGGCGCGGGAGGCGACCCGCCGACCGTCTCCTGCATCTACCTGATCTACGACGCCTGGTCCAGAGAGCTGACGTTCGCGAACGCGGGACACGCCGCGCCGCTGCTGGCAGTCGACGGCACCGTCAGGCCCCTCGAGGTCAGGCACAAGGGCGTGCTGCTCGGGGTCCGCGGACGCGGCATCCGCGGCCTGCCGACCTACCGCGAGCAGACGGTCACCCTGGCGCCTGGCGCCGCACTCGTTCTGTACACCGATGGGCTCACCGACCGGCGGACCAGGGAGGACGGCGACGGCCACTACAGCGAGGCCGAGGCGGTCGCCATGCTGCGGGACGCGCTCCTCGCGGCGTCGCCGTCGGCGGACGCGCTCGCGGTGGCCGCGGAGAACGCCGTGCCAGGCGACATCGACGACGACATGGCGATCCTGGTGTTCCGCTCCTCCCCCGACGAGCTCGCGTCCTTCCAGCGGTCCTTCCCCGCCGAGCCGATCATGGTCTCCGAGGCGCGACGGCTCGCCACCGCCACCTTCGCAGCCTGGAACATGCATCCGGACCAGGCCGACCTGGCCCTGCTGCTCGTCTCTGAGGTGGTGACCAACGCGGTGCTGCACGCGTCGGTGACACCGAGCCCGGCGGGCCGCCGCTTCGACCTTGAGCTCGAGTCGCTGACCGACGCGGCGTCGGCCGGGGTGAACGTCGGCGCGCTCACCCCCGCCTCCGGCCTGGCGCTCGGCGCCCATTTTGCCCCGGTCTACCGGCCACGGGAGTTCACCATGCGGTTGCGCCGCGGCGCGGAATCGGTCTGGGTCGAGGTATTCGACCCCGACCTCCGGCTGCCCAGGCTGCGCACCGCACGCGCCACCGACGAGGGCGGCCGCGGCCTGTACCTGGTGGAGCAGCTCGCCACCCGCTGGGGCTCCCGCCCCACAGCGGACGGCAAGGCCGTCTGGTTCGAGATCCCTCTCTACGCCAAGAACGGCTAACACAAGCGCTCGGCTGGATCGCTCAGCCGGTGCCCGCGAGCGCGTTGCCTTCCCAGTCCGCCGCCACGCAGTCGGCGGCGTCCGCGCAGGAAACCCCGGTAAGTCCGGTCCCCGCGGTCGTGACCGGGTCGACGTTGGACGTGCCAGACCAGGTCGCTCCGTTGAAGCTGGCCACGTATCCGCTGAGGTCCCCCATGAGACAGAAGCGGGTGGCAGTGCACGAGATCGCGTCAGGCATGCCCACGCTGTCGATCGTGGCGGGCGCGGTCCAGGTGCTGCCGTTGAACGTGTACTCATGGCCTTGCGTGTCGATCGCCGCGCAGAACCTCGCGGACGGGCAGGAGACACCGATCATGGTGACCGCCAAGCCCGGGTCGAGGGCGGTGGCACTGGACCAGGTGCTGCCGTTGAAGGTGAACGCGTTCCCCAGGTGGTCCACCGCGGCGCAGAACGTCCTGCTGGCGCAGGACACCTCGCCCTGGCCCGGCTGCGGGCCGAAGCCGAGCCAGGTGTCCAGGCTCCCGTTGCCGATGCTGGTGCCGTTCCAGGTAGCGGTATAGACGCCGCCGGACGATGTCCCGTAGGAGAGCATCTCGCAGAAGCTCGGGTCGGTGCAGGAGACCGAACTGAGGGGCAGGCCGTCCTGGCCCTCGGACTTCCAGCTCTGACCATCGAAGATGAAGACGTGCCCGCCGAGTCCGTTCGCGTTCGAAGCGTCCACCGCCATGCAGAAGCTCGGGCTGGTGCAGGACACCGCGTCGACCGCGCTGGCCACGGAGCTGATGGTCTGCGGTGCGCTCCACGTTTCGCCGTTGTAGGTGAGGTACGCACCGGACCAGTCCACCGCCATGCAGAACGAGCGCGCCGGGCAGGAAACCGCGTAGGTGAAGCCGTGCTTCGGCCCGCCAGGCACTGGTGAGCTCGTCCACGACGTGCCCTTGAGCACGAAGATCGTTGACCCGTCGGTCACCATGCAGGAGGTCGCGCTCGCGCAGGACAGCACCGACGGCGTGGCCTTGTCGAGCACTTGAGCCCCGGACCAGGCGGTGCCGTCGGTTGTGTAGTAACTGCCGTTGCTCAGCGCCATGCAGAAGGAGGTGCCGCGAGCGCAGGACACATCGTTCATCGGGCTGTCACTGAGCGTCGTGGGAGCAGACCAGCTGCCGTTGTAAAGCAGCGCGTGTCCGCTGCGGTCGACGGCCGCGCACAGCCCGGCGCTCGCACAGGACACCTGGATGGCGTAGAACGGCACGTCGAACTGGGTTCCCGCATCCCAGCCGGCCGCGCTGTAGGCGTAGGCCATGCCCGCCGCGCTCACCGCCATGCAGAAGGAGTCGCTCGTACAGGAGACCGCCTTGAGCACGTCGGTCGCGGCGACAGTGACCGGGGCCGACCAGCCCGAGCCCGTGAAGGTCACCGCCCGCGTCGCGTCGATGGCCACGCAGAAGGCCTCGCTCGCACAGGACACACCGACCGGGTTCAGGCCGACGCTGGCGGCGGGCGACCACGACGCGCCGTTGTACCTGAAGCTGTTACCGCTCGTGTCCACGGCCAGGCAGAAGGTCACGCTGGCGCACGAGGCGTGAATGTTGTAGCCGTTGTTCAGGTACGGGCCAGTCTCAAACCGCACCGGGGCGGACCAGCCGGAGCCGTTCCAGCGTTCCGCGGATCCGGTGGCGAGGTCAAACCCCATGCAGAACGCCGCCGAGACGCACGAGACCGTGCCGATCCAGCCGGCCGGGGCGTCGACGCTGACCGGGGCGGAGAATTTCATGGCGGACCAGACCTTGCCTGACGCCGAGGAACTGCTCGTCCCGCCGGGTCCGGACACCGTGAGCGTGAGGTGGTATCCCTGTGCTGCCGCACCGGACAGCGCGGGCAGCGTGACAGGAACGGAAACGCGAACTGCCACCGAGCCGGCCGCGCATGCCTTGGTCACCGGCAGGCCGTCGATGGCGGGACTGGCCGAGACGGTGCACTTCGCCGACCGGCTCACCGCGGCCGACAGGACTGTCGCGCCTCCGGCCGAAGGCAGGTCCGCTGGTGTCAGCGTGATCTTGGCAATGCCCGGCGGCGCCTCGCGAACGACGACGGTCAGCGGCTTGGTCACCACCTTGTGGCCACCGCCGCTCACGGTGAGCGAAAACTTATAGGACTGCTGCCCCGCCGTCTTGTTGGCAGGCAGGGCAACCGAGCGCACGGCCGTCCCGCTGCCGCAAGGGATCTTGGCCGGCAGGCCCTTGAGACCTGGTGATGAGCTGAAAACGCAGCTGCTTCCGCCCTTGACGACTGCGCTCAACAGGATCTTGCCGCCCGCTGCGGGCACCGACTTCGTGTTCACGCGGAAGGACTTGACGACCGGCGCGCTGCCCGTGCTCTGGGCGGCGCCCGCCGGAATGACCGATGCCAGCAGGCACAGCGCGGCACCGGCCGCAGCCACCAGGCCCCGGCCCAGAATGATCTTCATGACCGGCGATGCTAGGTGCGCACCGGCAGTAAATGACGGCTTTTGTCACATTGTGCGACTATTGAGACCTGGCACTACGTAGCGTATCTACTGGTGACGCAGCTCCACCCCACCCCGTAATCCGACTGCCTGCCGGCCGCTCCTCAAAAGATCGTGGACCGGATGCGGCGCAATTCGCCGCGGGTGGTCCACGGTCCTCTGAATGATCGGACTTTCGACATCGCAAATGCGGGCAAATCGGTTGAATGTCATTGCTTTTGCTAACGTTTCCCGCATATGACCCACGATCAGGCACTGCCTCGGAGCGGCGCGAGGCAGGGGCAGAAGAGGCTCGCCGACCCTTGCGTACGCTAGGCGGCGTAGCCGGCGGCCTTGAGCACCTCGACGCGGACGATCACGCGGACCGCGCCCGGCTTGTCCTCGCCCGGGTCCTTGCCGTCGTACTTCCAGGACAGGCCGGTGTCGAAGGCGCGTCCGATGTCCGGCGTCATCGAGGCAACGCCGCGCAGCTCCACGTAGTTCTCCGGGTCCGCGGACTCGATCACGGTGACGCTCACCCGGGGGTCGCGCACCATGTTGCGGTGCTTCAGCCGGCCCTCGACCGTGGAGAACAGAATGTCGTCGCCGTCCCTGCCGATCCACATCACCGAGGTCTGCGGGCTGCCGTCGGCGTTGACGGTGGCGAGCACCGCGTAATTCCGCCCGTCGATCAGCCGGATCGCGGACTCGGAGAGCTGAATTCCCATGCGGGCACGCTAACAGCGCCAGCAGACGCGAAACGGCCCGGGTCGTTGCCGACCCGGGCCGTTAGCGCTCTAGCGAAAGCGGATGGACTTAGAAGTCCATGTCGCCGCCGCCGGGGGCGGCGGGAGCGGCCGGGGTCTTCTCCGGCTTCTCCGCGATGACCGCCTCGGTGGTGAGGAACAGCGCCGCGATCGACGCGGCGTTCTGCAGCGCCGAGCGGGTGACCTTGGCGGGGTCGATGATGCCGGCCTTCAGCATGTCGACGTACTCGCCGGTCGCGGCGTTCAGACCCTCGCCCGCGGGCAGGGACTTCACCTTCTCGACCACGACGCCGCCCTCAAGGCCGGCGTTGACCGCGATCTGCTTCAGCGGCTCATCGACGGCGCGGCGCACGATCTGCGCGCCGGTCGCCTCGTCGCCCGACAGGTCCAGCTTGTCGAAGGCGGTGCGGGCGGCCTGGATCAGCGCGACGCCGCCGCCGGGCACGACACCCTCCTCGACCGCGGCCTTGGCGTTGCGCACCGCGTCCTCAATGCGGTGCTTGCGCTCCTTGAGCTCGACCTCGGTCGCCGCGCCCGCCTTGATGACGGCAACGCCGCCGGCCAGCTTGGCCAGCCGCTCCTGCAGCTTCTCGCGGTCGTAGTCGGAGTCGGTGTTGTCGATCTCGGTGCGGATCTGGTTGACCCGGCCCGCGATCTGGTCCGCGTCACCGGCGCCGTCGACGATCGTGGTTTCGTCCTTGGTCACGACGATCTTGCGCGCCCGGCCGAGCACGTTGACATCCACGCTGTCCAGCTTGAGGCCGACCTCTTCGCTGATGACCTGGCCGCCGGTGAGGATCGCGATGTCACCGAGCATGGCCTTGCGGCGGTCACCGAAGCCGGGTGCCTTCACCGCGACGGACCTGAACAGGCCGCGCATCTTGTTGACGACCAGGGTGGCCAGGGCCTCGCCCTCGACGTCCTCGGCGATGATGAGCAGCGGCTTGCCGGACTGCACGACCTTGTCGAGCAGCGGGAGCATGTCCTTGTTGGCGGAGACCTTGGAGTTCACCACGAGGATGTACGGGTCCTCGAGGACGGCCTCAAGACGCTCCGGGTCGGTGACGAAGTACGGCGCGATGTACCCCTTGTCGAAGCGCATGCCCTCGGTGAGCTCAAGCTCGAGGCCGAAGGTGTTGCTCTCCTCAACGGTGATGACGCCTTCCTTGCCGACCTTGTCCATGGCCTCGGCGATCATCTCGCCGATCGCCGTGTCCCCGGCCGAGATGGACGCGGTGGAGGCGATCTGCTCCTTGGTCTCCACGTCCTTGGCGAGCTTGGAAAGCTCCTCGCTCACCCGCTCGACGGCCGACTCGATGCCGCGCTTGAGCGACATCGGGTTGGCGCCGGCGGCGACGTTCCGCAGCCCCTCGCGCACCAGCGCCTGGGCGAGCACGGTCGCCGTCGTCGTGCCGTCACCGGCAACGTCGTCGGTCTTCTTCGCTACTTCCTTGACCAGCTCGGCACCGATCTTCTCCCACGGGTCCTCGAGCTCGATCTCCTTGGCGATGGACACGCCATCGTTGGTGATCGTGGGGGCGCCCCACTTCTTCTCGAGTACCACGTTCCGGCCCTTGGGGCCGAGGGTTACCTTCACGGCGTCGGCAAGCTGGTTCATGCCGCGCTCGAGGCCGCGCCTGGCGTCCTCGTCAAACGCGATCATCTTGGCTGCCATTGGTTCCAGTCCTCCGTGGCTTACGGGTTAGGACCGGCCGAAGCCCGCGACGGACGGCATAGCCACACGGCAATCCTTGCCTGCCGCATAGCGGTGCCTCATCGCCCGATCCCGCCGTTGTGGTTGTCACTCTCACCGGGAGAGTGCCAAGTCCCATGTTTAGCACTCTCATAGGGAGAGTGCAAACGCCGAGGCCGCGTGCTGGGCGTTCTCCTATACTGCATGGGCCTCCGCCGCCGAACGCGTACAGTGAACAGGCACAGAACAGGTCGGCGAACCACCCGTTCCCTTCGAGAGGGTTTGTTACTTTTCCGCCATGAAAGCTCTCGTCCTATCCGGCGGCTCCGGCACGCGCCTGCGCCCGATCACCCACACTTCAGCGAAGCAGCTGGTCCCGGTGGCGAACAAGCCCGTGCTGTTCTACGGGCTCGAGGCGATCGCCGCGGCCGGCATCACCGATGTCGGCATTATCGTCGGCGACACGGCCCCCGCGATCGAGGCGGCCGTCGGGGACGGTTCGAAGTTCGGCATCAAGGTCACTTACATCAGGCAGCTCGCGCCGCTCGGGCTCGCGCACACGGTGCTCATCGCCAGGGAGTTTCTCGGCGACGACGACTTCGTGATGTACCTGGGCGACAACTTCATCGTCGGCGGCATCAACGCCATCGTGGACGAGTTCACCGCCACTAGGCCGCAGGCGCAGATCATGCTGACCCGGGTGAGCGACCCGCGGTCGTTCGGCGTAGCCGAACTCGACCCGGCTACCGGCGCGGTGAAGAGCCTCGAGGAGAAGCCGAAGGAGCCCAAGAGCGACCTGGCCCTGGTCGGCGTCTACCTGTTCACCCCGGCCATCCACGAGGCGGTCGCCAGCCTCAAGCCGTCCTGGCGGGGCGAGCTCGAGATCACCGAGGCGATCCAGTGGCTGCTCGACAACGAGCGCGCGGTCAACTCGACGACGATCACCGGGTACTGGAAGGACACCGGCAACGTCGCCGACATGCTCGAGGTGAACCGGCTGGTGCTCGAGGGCATGGACCCGAGGCTCGACGGCGAGGTCGACGAGGCCAGCTGTGAGATCATCGGCCGGGTCGTCGTCGAGGCGGGCGCGACCGTGACCGGATCGCGGATCGTCGGCCCGGCGATCATCGGCGCGGGCAGCAAGGTCACCGGCTCCTACATCGGGCCGTTCACCGCCATCGACGAGGGCTGCTCGGTCGACGACAGCGAGATCGAGTACTCCATCGTGCTGTCGAACGCCTCGATCAGGGGCGTGCGCCGCATCGAGGCCTCGATCATCGGCCACGACGCGGAAGTTACCCCCGCGCCCCGGGTACCGCGGGCGCACCGGCTCGTGCTCGGCGACCACAGTAAGGTGCAGATCAGCTCATGAGGATTCTGGTGACCGGCGGCGCGGGCTTCATCGGCTCGCACTACGTCCGCACGCTGCTTTCCGGCGGGTACCCGGGCTGCGAAGACGCCGCGGTGACGGTCTACGACAAGCTCACCTACGCGGGCAACCTCGCGAACCTTGACCCGGTCAAGGACAGCCCGCGGTACACGTTCGCGCAGGGCGACATCTGCGACCCGGCGAAGCTCGCCGAGGTGCTTCCCGGCCACGACGTGGTGATCAACTTCGCCGCCGAGTCGCACGTGGACCGGTCGATCGCGGGCGCCAGCGAGTTCATGAACTCCAACGTGCTCGGGGTGCAAGTACTGCTCGACGCGTGCCGGAGCGCCGGCATCCCCCGTATCGTGCACGTCTCCACCGACGAGGTCTACGGGACGATCCCCGAGGGTGCCTGGACCGAGAAGTCTCCGCTCGACCCGAACTCGCCCTACTCCGCGGCCAAGGCGGGCGGCGACCTGATCGCCATCGCCTTCGCCCGCACCCACGGCATCAACCTCTCCATCACCAGGTGCTGCAACAACTACGGTCCGTACCAGTACCCGGAGAAGGTCATCCCGCTGTTCACCACCAACCTGCTCGACGGCAAGCCGGTGCCGCTGTACGGCGACGGCCTCAACGTCCGCGGCTGGATCCACGTCGACGACCACTGCCGCGGCATCCAGCTGGTGCTCGAGCGCGGCGAGCCAGGCAAGGTCTACAACATCAACGGCGACGTCGAGCTGTCCAACCGCGAGCTGACCGAGGCCATCCTCGGCAAGTGCGGCGCGTCCTGGGACGACGTCGTGCCCGTCGCGGACCGCAAGGCTCACGATCGCCGGTACTGCCTGGACGACTCGCTGCTCCGCTCGATGGGCTATGCGCCGCAGACCGCGTTCTCCGACGGCCTCAAGGCCACGATCGAGTGGTACGCCGCCAACCGCGAGTGGTGGGAGCCGCTGCACCGCCCGGCGCCGCCGGCCCGTCCCGCGCCAGCAGAATCGCCAGCTGACTCAACCGTGGAGTAACCGTGACCCGCTGGCTTGTCACCGGCGCGGCAGGAATGCTCGGCCGCGACATGACGGCACTGCTGACCGCCCGGGGCGATGATTTCACCGCCCTCACCCGGGCGGAGCTTGACCTCAGCGACGCCCGGGCTACCGGCGCCGCTATCGCGGCCGCGAAGCCTAACGTCGTGGTCAACTGCGCCGCGTGGACCGCGGTCGACGCGGCGGAAGAGCACGAGGACGAGGCGCTCGCCATCAACGGCCACGGCGCCGCCAGCCTCGCCGCCGCCTGCGCGGAGGCGGGCACGCTGCTCGTCCACCCGTCCACCGACTACGTCTTCGACGGCCACGCGTCCGCACCGTACGCCGAGGACGCGCCGACCGCTCCCGCGGGTGCCTACGGGCGCACCAAGCTGGCCGGCGAGCTCGCGGTCCGCGCGGCCCTGCCCGACGGCAGCTACCTCGTCCGTACCGCCTGGCTGTACGGCGCGCACGGCAAGAACTTCGTCAAGACGATGCTCCGGCTCGCCAGGAACGGCACCGCGCCCGGCGTGGTCGCCGACCAGGTCGGCCAGCCCACCTGGACCGCCGACGTCGCGGCGCAGGTCTGCGCGCTGATCGACGCGTCCGCCCCGGCAGGCGTCTACCACGCGACGAGCTCCGGCCAGACGACCTGGTTCGGCTTCGCCGAGGAGATCTTCCGTCTCTGGAACGAAGATCAAAATCAAGATGAGGAACGGGTGCGGCTTACACCCCGCCCCATCGGCACGGCCGACTACCCGACGCCGGCCCAGCGGCCCGCGTACTCCGTCCTCGGCCACGATGCCTGGCACAAGGCGGGCATCGAGCCGATCGGCGACTGGAAGGACGCGCTGCGCCGCGCCTTCCCGGCGATCGCCGCAGCAGCTGCGTCGTAGGCAGCCGCTCGCCTGGCGCCGCTCTCGCTAGGCGCCGTTGTCAGACGCCGACGTGACCGGAGCGGCCGCTTCAGCCGGGATCACTGTCTCGGCTTTTCCCTCGGTGACACCCCTGCGGCGGCCGAGTGCCGCCGCGCCGGCCACGAGCACGTCGCTGAGCGTGTTGACCGCCCGGGAGCACAGCGCCACCGCCCAGGCGGGAGCGCTGCCGATGATGGGCGTCAGGAAGGTGACGAGAAGCACCTCGCGGATCCCCGCGCCGGCCGGGGCGATGACGATCACGAAGCCCACGCACCAGGCGAACGCGTAGCCGCCAAGGGACACCAGGATCGTCTTGCCGACGGGCGCGCCGAACTTCTCCGCCAGCAGGAAGATCTGCAGGCCGTTGAACAGCCACGCGACGAACGCCCAGCCGAGCGCGCGGGCGAGCACCCGCCCGGTCAGCGGCTGGTCAAGTCCGGGGCGTTTGGCCAGCTTGAACAGCTTGTCGAGCAGCGGGTTGAGTACCCGGGGATGCAGGCAGACGAGAACGACGGGGAGGACGAGAAAGACCCACAGGTACTGCATGTCGCTCTGCGCGAACGGCAGCGTGACCATGGCCACGATCAGGCCGGTCACCAGCGAGAGCAGCATCGCGAGCACCGAGGCGCTTGCCGACCTGGCACGCGGTACCTTGGCCCGTGCACCGAGTTCCATCTGCGCGAGGATCGGCCACACCGACCCGGGGATGTACTTGCCGAGCTGCCCGATGAACAAGATGCGGCCTGCCACCGGCAGGGGCAGCGGCGAGCCGAGCCCGGTGAGCACGGTCTGCCACACGCGCAGGGTCGCGAACTGCATCCCGAGCAGGGCGAGCAGCGCCCACAGGCAGGTGACGAAGCCGATCGTGCCGAGCGCCTGGTGGACCTGGTGCCATTCCTTGTTGATCTCGTAGGCGCCGACGCCCACCGCGGCAACGACGACCGCCCACTTGAGCAGCCGGCTGCCAAGCGCGCGCTTGACGAGGCGCTTCATGTCCATTCCGAGCGAACTCTTTTCATCCTCGCCTTATCCCGCACACTGGACCCCACCGGTCCGGGGACGGACGAAAAAAGTTCGTCCTTGCCGGTAGGGTACGGACATCATGCGCACCGTAATCTTTGGCACTTACGACACCGCGATGCACCCGCGCATCGCGACCATTGCCGAGGGTCTGGCCGCTCGCGGATTCGACGTGGCCGAATGCAACATACCGCTCGGACTGTCCACCGCGGACCGTGTTGACATGCTTGCCAAGCCGTGGAAGGCGGCAGGCCTCGCCGCCAGGCTCGGCAACCGCTGGCTCGGACTCGCGGTGAAGGCCCGCAAGCTCGGGCGGCCCGACGTGGTCGTGGTCGGTTACCTCGGCCATTTCGACGTGCACCTGGCGCGGCTGCTCTACCGCCGCGGCAAGGTGCCGATCGTGCTCGACCACCTGATCAGCGCGGCGGGCACCGCCAAGGACCGCAGGATTTCCGGCGGCGGGCTCAAGACGAGGCTGCTGACGCTGATCGACTCCGCCGCCCTGCGGGCCGCCGACATCGTGGTGGTGGACACCGAGGAGCACCTGGAGACCGTCCCGGAGAAGTACCGCGCGAAGGCGGTTGTCGTGCACGTGGGCGCGCCCGCGCCCTGGTTTGCGGCCGCACAGTGTGCGGCCGCACAGCACGAGGCTGCCGCCGAGCCCGCCGCCGCCCCCGGCGCACCGCTCAAGGTCGTCTTCTACGGGCTGTACACGCCGTTGCAGGGCACTCCGGTCATCGGCGAGGCCCTCGGCCGGATCGCCGGCGCGCCGGTCGAGGTGACCATGATCGGCCGCGGCCAGGACGAGGCGGAGACCAAGCGGCTCGCCGCCGCCAACCAGTCCGTGCGCTGGCTCGACTGGGTGCCCGCCGCCGAGCTTCCCTCCCTTGTCGCCGCGCACGACGTCTGCCTCGGCATCTTCGGCATCGGGGACAAGGCGCTGCGGGTGGTGCCCAACAAGGTGTTCCAGGGCGCCGCCGCCGGATGCGCGGTCGTCACGTCCGACACCGCGCCGCAGCGCCGTGTGCTCGGCACAGTGCCTCAGGAGTCTGGCGCCGTGCTCGTGCCGCCGGGCGACCCCGCGGCACTGGCCGACGCGCTGCTCCGGCTGGCCGAGGACCGCGAGGCGCTGCTGAAGCTGCGCCACGCGGTTCGTCAGCTCGCCGCCGAGCGATTCACGCCGGAGCAAGTCGTCGCGCCGCTGACGAGCCGCCTTGTTCCGCCGCACGCCGGGGCCTAACTGTCCCGGGATCTGACTATCAGGTCGGCGAGCAGCGCCAGGGACGCGATAAGGAGGCCGGTGACGAAGACCAGCACCGTGTCCGTGGCGATCTTGAAATGGTTTGCGGACACGTCGTAGATGGCCTTCACGATGCCGATGCCCAGCAGGGTCAGCGCCAGCGGCATGAGCACCTTGAGCGGGTTGAAGTACATCGTCATCCGGAGCACCTGGAGGATGTACCGGTAGGAGTCCTTGCCGAACTTGAACTTCGACTTGCCTGCCCGCTTGGAGTAGTCGATCGGCAGGAAGTAGATGTCGTGGTTGTTCGAGAGGAACGACACGGTGATCGTAGTGACACAGGAGAACCCCGCGGGCAGCAACCGCAGGTAGGGCAGCGAAACGTCGCGCCGGAACGCCCGCAGGCCCGAGTTCAGGTCAGGGATCTTCGCCCCGGTGAGCTGCTCGGCGAACTTGCGGATGAACCACTTAGCCGGCACCCGGAGCAGCTTGTAGGTGCCCTGCTCGCTGGTCCGCGCGCCGACGACATGGTCGACCGTCGGATCCTTCTCCAGGATCTGGACCAGTTCGGGAATGCGCTCGTTCGGGTAGGTCATGTCCGCGTCTGTCCACACGACGATCTCGCCGCGGGCCCGCTGGGTGCCGATCCGGCGGACGGTGCCCGAACCGCTGTTGCGGTGGAAGTTGACGACTTCCATCTGCGGGAAGCGCGGCGCCGCGTCATACAGCTTGGCGAGCGTGTCATCGGTGGAGGCGTCGTTCACGCACATCAGCTCGTAGGAGTAGCCGCTGGCGTCCATCGCCGCCGAGATCCGCTCAATCTCGGCGATCACGTGCCCTTCCTCGTTATAGCAAGGCAGGACGATCGTCACATAAGGCGCGGCCTCTGCTTCTGCTTCTGCTTCGCGCGCGGTTTCCTCAAATTCGGCAATCACTTGGCCGGCTCCCAACTATAGGCCGCGAACACCTGAGTAACAGGGTTCCGGGGCGTACCGAAGATAATGTGTCCGTCGATGCTCGTGTTCGCGCTAAAGATGTAACTCACCGTGCCGTTACCGAGCGGGGTCAACTGGGCGCTTGTGGGCGCGATGACGATGGGGTGGCGGCCGGCCTTCTGGATGGCACGGACGTCGGCGAGGACGGTGGCGGCGGCGATGTTGTTGCCGGGCGCCGTGTTCGCGTTGGGGACCACGGTCTGCACGCCAGCCACCGGCACGCCGCACTGACCCCTGATGGCCTCGGCGAACTGCTGGTTCATCGTGTAATCGGCGATGAGGACGGACGAGTTGGCCGGAATGGCCTTGCAGATCCTGTTGATCATTGCGATCTCGCCGACATAGGTCCGCTGAAAGGCGAGTCCGTCGGAGTACGGCATGACCCCGAGCGGTCCGCCCGTCTTGAGTCCGAGGCCGAAGTTCCCGATCATCGCCGGCAGGAAGATAGCGCCTGCGCAGCAGGCGATGGCGAAGCCGCGCGGCGTCTTCTCCCAGCGCTTCGGCACGTTCACCAGGCGCACGACCGTCGCGCGACGCGCGAGCCAGGCGGCGAGCCACACGGCGAGCAGGATGAGCCCAGGCAGCACGGCGGGGACCAGACGGCGGCTCGCCCACGGCTGATGCGGCGTGATCGCCGGCCTGAGCAGGAACTCGGTGATCGTCCATGCGAACGTTAGCAGCGGCAGCACCCAGACGGGCGCCTCACTCTTGATGCACCGCCTGCTCAGCATGGAGGCGGCGATCACCGCGAACAGGATGACGGGGCCGCCGGTGTACCAGTAGACCCAGTGCAGGCTGAGCGGCGCGTACTCGAGTGCGTGCCAGTTGCGCTCCAGGTAGGGCCGGATGACGAAGGCCCCCATCACCACAAACGGCAGCACCGTCGCGGCCTTGACGAGCCGCGGGCCGGCGGTGAAGCGGAATTCCGCGCCGCGCCGCCGGTACCACCAGACCGCCGCGCCGGTGGCCAGGGCGACCACGACCACCGCGGCGACCATGTACTTGACCGACTGCGAGTTGGTCTTCAGGTACGGCAGGGTCAGGAACGCCCCGTCGATGGTGCCGTAGGCCGTGCCGATGATCAATCCGACGATCAACGGGATGACCTGCCGCTGCCGCCGCAGGATCAGCAGGCCGGCGTACGGGAGGACGAGCAGATAGTCGCTCGGCGCGTCGATGCGGACGAGCAGCGTGATGCCGAACAGCAGTCCCGTGATAAACGCGAGCCAATGGGAGGCTGACCGCCAGTGGGTCCGCCAGTTGCTCCGCCAGCGTCCGGCGTCTTCCGCACCGCGATCGGTGCGCTGCACGTCGATCCACAGCGACAGCGCGCCGAGGAACAGGATCTGCGCCAGCGGCTCACTGAACGTGCCGCGGCTCACGAACTGCTCTGGGATGGTGATGCCGATCGCGAGCGCGCCGAGCGGCGCCCAGCGCGGGCCGACCAGCCTGGCGACGAGGCCGGCGAAGGTCAGCACGGCGAGCGCGCCGAACAGCGGGCCCATGAACACCGCGAGGCGGGCGCCGCCCGCCCAGAAGCCCATGGAGAGCAGCATCGGCAGCCCGGCCATGAACTGGGGCACGATATTGTTGCCGACCTGGTAGAACGCGGCGCTCGCGTAGGTTACCCCGGTCGCGTGGCCGAATGCCGCGGCGTCCTGCGGGATCGGCAGCGATCCGTGCTGCGAGATCCAGCTGGCGAACTGCATGTACGACGCGGGGTCGAGCATGACGATGATGAACTGGGAGTGGTAGGCGGCCTGGAAAGCACCAAAGGCGACGGTGATTCCGATGATCGTCCAGAGCACCCACCGCGGCGTGGGCCCAGCCTTGCCGTCGTCGGCCGTGCCGAACAGCGGTGCTCCCGTCAGCGATGGAATCCGCCGCCAGGTGAACGGCACCATCACCGCCGACAGTGCGATCCACAGCAGGATCACCAGGGTGGGCTTGAACAGCCCAAGCACAAGCAGCGGGAAGCTCGTCAGCAGGAACGGCAGGGTGAGCAGCGCCGGCAAGACCGTGAGCCGGGCGAGGAGCAGCCCCGCCGTGTCCCGGTGATCACGCTCCGTGCCCGGATGCGCCCCGAGGACGCTTCGCCGGACGACGGGAGACTTGCTGTCAACGGTCAATGAAGGAACCCATCTGCGTCTGGGCTGATCCCAGTCTCGTGCCGGGCACCAAGGGCGCACCCAGCGGGCGATCTGAATTATAGGAAGATATTGAGGCTATACGTGCTTGTTCCGCACAGGTCCGATTCTCCCGGACCACTACCACCACAGTGCCGTTCTACCCGTATCTGGATGACCAGACGCGGAGCGTAACACCATCGTGGCTCACGGTCAGCCAAGAGCCTCAACCTGTTCGGCAAGCCAGCGCCGCGGTGCGCGGGCGGTGGCGGCACTCGCGATCGCCGCACTGCGTCGCTGCCGCTCGGCGGTCTGCATGGTCAGGCCGGCATGCAGGGCGTCAGCGGTGGCGCTGACATCATAAGGGTTCACGAGCAGTGCCGCCTCACCAACAAGTGCGGCAGCACCGGCTTCCCGGGACAGCACGAGCGCACAGCCGCGCTCGCTCAGGATCGGCCCTTCCTCAGCCACCAGGTTCATGCCGTCCCTCATCGGGTTCACAAGGAGCACATCGGCGATTGCGCACGCGGCGAGCGAGCGCGGGTAATCGTCCTTTACGTCAAGGATAAGCGGTTCCCAGTCCGGCGTCCGGAACTCGGCGCTGATCTCCGCGGCCAGCTCATGCACGCGCGCCGTGTAGGCCTGGTACTCGGGAAGCGCGGAACGCGACGGGTAGGCGAAAGCGAGATGCGTCACACGGCCGCGCCACTGCGGCCTGGTGCGCAGCAGCTCGCGGTAGGCGGCAAGGCCCCGCACCACGTTCTTGGACAGCTCCGTGCGGTCGACCCGCACGATCAGCTGCCTGCCGCCAGCCAGCTCGGCGAGCACCCGCGCGTGCTCACGGACGTCGGCCTCCCGGCCCCGCGCGCGCAGCTCCGCGGCGTCGACGCCGAGCGGGTGCACCGCCACCGCGGTCACCCGGTCCCGGTAGGCGACCCGGCCGGCGCCCGCGCGAATCCTGGTCACCGGGGCGCCGAGCACCCGCTCGCAGCAGTCAAGGAAGGCGTCCGCCCAGCGCGCGGCCAGGAAACCGACGTGATCGGCGCCGAGCATGCCGTCGAGTATCGCGACGGCCACGTCGTCGGGCAGCATCTGGTAGTACTCGGGCGGCGCCCACGGGGTGTGCTCGAAATGCGCGATCCGCGCCGCCGGATGGCGGTCGCGAAGCAGCCGCGGCGCGAGCGACAGGTGGTAGTCCTGGATCAGTACCCGGGTCCCCTGGCCGCACTCCTGCGCGAGGGCGGCCGCGAACGCCTCGTTGTAGGCGACGTACGCAGCCCAGTCCGCACGGAACGGCGCGTCGAAGTGCGGCTGATTCGGCGTGTCAAAGAGCATGTGGTGCACGAACCAGAGGACGGAGTTGGCGATGCCGTTGTATGCCTTGCCGAACACCTCTGCGGGGATGTCGAGCATCCGCACCGGGACCTCGCCCGGGCCGCCGGCGGCCAGCTCCGGGTGCCTGGCGGCCTCCCTGTCGGCCTCACTGAGCGCGGCGCACAGCCAGAGCGCGCCGCCATCCGCGGCCACCGCGCCAAGCCCCGACATCAGCCCCGACACCATGCCGCCGCCGCCGCGCCTGGCGGTCAGCGACCCGTCCGCGGCCTGACCGTAGGAAACGGGCCCCCGGTTCGAGGCGACAATGAGTAGCCGACTCGGGTCGTTTGTCATATGCCACAAGCCTAATTGAAGGCTTAATAACCCCGTTGCCTGGGGCGCGACTTGATCGGTTACAGTGTTACTAGGTGGTACCCGGAAGGCGCGGCACCTGTACCCGCACGCACGATGGCGCACTTTGCCATCGGGCGCGCAGCGGGGGTACGGGGGTCGTCCCCCGGGACACGACAATTGAATACCTCATCCAGAGGGGTGGAGGGATCGGCCCTGTGAAGCCCCGGCAACCATCGCGGTAACGCAACCTCAGTAAGGCGAGGCAAAGCGCGCGACTGGTGCCAAGTCCGGCCCGTGGTCAGGGTGACCGCTGGGAAAGATGGGAGAGAGAGGCCTCGCCCCATGACCGCTCAGACAGACGCGCGCCCCGCTGATGACACCGGGGTCCTGCGTCTCGGCAACGCCACCGGACTCACCTGCCGCGAGTGCGGCAACGACGTGCCGCTTGGCCCTTTTTACGCGTGCGACCAGTGTTTCGGGCCGCTGGAGGTCGGTTACGACTTCCCGCGGCTGACAAGGGCCGACATCGAGGCGGGGCCGAAGAACATCTGGCGCTACGCGCCGCTGCTCCCCGTCCCGCAGGACATCGCGAGCCGGCCGACCACCGAGCCCGGCTACACGAGGCTGGTGCGCGCCGACGGGCTTGCCGCCGAACTCGGCATGCGCCGGCTGTGGATCAAGGACGACAGCGGCAACCCGACCCACTCCTTCAAGGACCGGGTGGTCGCGGTCGCGCTGGCCGCGGCCACGGAAATGGGCTTCACCGTCCTCGCCTGCCCGTCGACGGGCAACCTGGCCAACGCGGTCGCCGCGGCGGCCGCCAGGGCGGGCATCAGGTCCGTGGTGATGGTTCCCGCCAACCTCGAAGAGCAGAAGATCCTCACCACCGCCGTGTACGGCGGCACCTTCGTCACGGTCGACGGCAACTATGACGACGTGAACAGGCTGGCCTCTGAGCTGGCCGGCGAGCACGAGGACTGGGCGTTCGTCAACGTGAACGTCCGCCCGTACTACGCGGAGGGCTCGAAGACGCTCGGCTTCGAGATCGCCGAGCAGCTCGGCTGGCGGCTGCCCGACCAGATCGTCGTTCCGGTCGCGTCGGGCGCGCAGCTCGTCAAGATCGACAAGGGGTTCACCGAGCTCACCGAGCTCGGCCTGGTCGACGGCAAGCCGTGGAAGGTGTTCGGCGCGCAGGCGTCCGGCTGCGCGCCCGTGTCCGAAGCATTCGCCAAGGGCTGGGACGTGGTGCGCCCGGTGAAGCCGGACACGATCGCGAAGTCGCTGGCGATCGGCAACCCGGCCGACGGCCCGTACGTGCTCGACGTGGTCCGCAGGACAGGCGGCGCGGTGGCGGACGTCTCCGATGCCGAGGTGGTGGACTCGATGCGGCTGCTCGCCCGCACCCAGGGCGTGTTCGGCGAGACCGCGGGCGGCGTCACCGTCGGCGTGCTGCGCAAGCTGCTCGCGTCCGGTCAGCTCGACCCGGAGGCCGAGACCGTGATCATCAACTCGGGTGACGGACTCAAGACACTCGACGCGGTCGCGCCATCTGTCATCGTTCCCTCGGCCATTAAGCCGACGATCGAGGAGTTCGAGCAATACCACGGGTGATCATTACTGTGCGCGTTGACATGATTGACGGCTATCTGGCGTCATGGACCTCGCGCAGGCGGTAAGGTCTTTTCTGGTCGTTACCTCTTCGGGGTCGCGATCAACGGGTTCCGCGGTTGCAAGGGCGGGGCTCGAAGCCCGAGCAGCAGTTAGGGAGTTGTTTGGAATGGCTCAGGGCACCGTCAAGTGGTTCAACCCGGACAAGGGATACGGCTTTATCGCCGTCGACGGTGGCAAGGACGTCTTCGTCCACTTTTCCGCGATTCAGGCGGATGGCTACCGCAGCCTCGAAGAGGGCCAGCGGGTCGAGTTCGAGATCACGCAGAGCGACCGGGGACAGCAGGCCGAGAAGGTCATCATCGTCTCCTAAGATCTCAAGCTCCAACGGCCGGCCCGGGACCCCGCCGCGGGGTGC
>Ga0335083_10000401_pt1 | contig 67437 bp, 71 predicted proteins | sample Lox_Sample_42_FD_206716 | JGI IMG/M metagenome (GOLD analysis project Ga0335083, IMG submission 206716) | Soil microbial communities from Loxahatchee National Wildlife Refuge, Florida, United States - Lox_Sample_4.2 | ecosystem: Environmental > Terrestrial > Soil > Wetlands | place: USA...
CGCCCTTGGGCCCGTGGGCGGGCCAAAGGCACGACCACACCCACTGGGCCGGGCCAATGGACCACCGCGCACGGGGAGGCGCCAAGGGGCGGTGCTCGTTGCCATCCTGGTGGCGCTCGTCGGAGATGCGCTTGCGCTCTGGCCACATAGTCCCGAGGCGCCTGCCGGCTCCCTGCCTGGCCTGCGGATCGAGGTGCTCGACGTCGGCCAGGGGGATGCGATCCTGCTCGAGCCCCGGAGCGCGCCGGCGGTCCTCGTCGACGGTGGGCCGCCGGGGGACGAGCTCGTCGCGAAGCTCCATGCCGCGGGAGTCGATCGACTCGGCGCCGCGATCGTCACCCACGACCAGTCCGATCACGCGGCCGGGATCGCCGAAGCGCTGGGCCGCCTGCCGATCGCGCACCTCGTCTACGGCCGCCTCGATCGCGAATTCCTGGCCACCGCCGTGGCCGACGGCGCTCGCCCCGAGCAGGTCGCCACCGGCACCGCCATCCGTTCCGGCTCCCTCCGCCTCGAAGTCCTCTGGCCGCCGCCGACCCTCCTCGCCGAAGATCCTCCCGACACCGATCCCAACGCCCTCGCGCTCGTCATCCGCGCCCGCTGGCACCGCTTCACGATGCTGCTCACCGCCGACGCCGAGGCCGAATCGACCCCGCTCGACCCAGGCCCGATCGACGTCCTCAAGGTCGCCCACCATGGCAGCGACGACGCCGGCCTCGGTCCGCTGCTCGACCGCATCCGGCCGCGCCTCGCGGTGATCTCGGTCGGCGCCGACAACCCCTACGGCCACCCGACTCCGGGCACCCTCGCGACCCTCGCGGCCCACGGTATCCCCACCTTGCGCACCGACCTGGACGGCACGATCGAGATCGACGTGAGCCGGCGGACCTTCACGGTACGCTCGAACTGATGCCCGACGAGATGCACCCGCTCTACCTGATCTCCGGCACCGACGGGGCGAAGATCGAGGCGACGCGCTCGCGCCTCCGCGCCCGTGCCGAACGGGAGGGCGGCGACGGGGCCCTCACGGTGTTCGAGCCCGGCGAGGGCCGCGGCGCGCCCGACCACGAGGCGTTGCTGGCGGCGATCCCGGCGATGTCGCTGATGGGGACCCGCCGCTACCTGCTCGCCGACGGGGTCGAGAAATGGCGCGACAGACAGCAGGCGGAGGTCGCCGAGGCGATCGTCGCCCAGCTGCCGCCCGACCTCACCCTGGTGCTGATCGCGCGCGCCAAAGCTCCTCCCAAGCTGCTGAAAGCGGTGAAATCCGCCAAGGGCGAGCTCCACGCCTTCGAGGCGCCGAAGGCGCGCGACATGCCGCGCGTCCTCGTCGCCGACGCCCAGCGCCTCGGCTTCAAGCTCGAGCCCGGCGCCGCCCGCCTCCTCGTCGAACGCATGGGCCCCGAGCCGCTTCGCCTCCACAACGAGCTCGAGCGCCTCGCCCTCTGGGCCGGGGAAGGGGGGCAGGTCACCGCCGCCGACCTCGAGGAGATGGTCGCCGACACCTCCGAGGCCGCCGTCTGGACCCTCTCCGACGCGGTCATCGAGGGCGATGCCCGCACCGCGCTGCGCGTCGGTGAGCAGCTGATCGAGCAGGGCGAGAACGTCACCGGCCTGATCTATGGCCTCGCCTCGCGCCTGCGCTCGGCCTGCGCGGCCGCCGCGATGCTGGAGGAGGGCGTGGCCCCGCGCGAGGTGGAAAGCTCGCTGAAGATGCACCCCTACGCGGCCAAGCAACTGGTCGCCCGCCTGCGCGACACCGATCTCGGCAATCTCCGGATGGCGACCGAGACCCTCGCCCGCCTCGAGCGCTGGTGCCGTGGCGACGCCGATTACGGGGACGAGCTGGCGCTCACCCTCGCCCTCCGCGAGATGGCCGCGAGGATCTAGGAGGCGGCGGGGGTGCCGGCCGCGATGCGCGCCGCTTTGGCCTTCTTGCGAGCCCCGGTGTTCTTGTGCAGGGCGCCCTTCTGGACGGCCTTGTCGATCTTCGAGGTCAGCTCGCGCTGCTCTTTGGCGATCGTGTCGGAGTCGCCGGCCTCGACCGCGCTCTCCAGCCGTCGGAAGTAGGTCTTCACGGTGCTGGTCAGCAGACGGTTCTCCGTCCGCTCGCGCTCGCTGCGCAGTATCCGCTTTTTCTGTGAGGCTATGTTGGCCATGTCGATGTGCCCGACCAAGCTCTTGCCGGCTACGGGCGGCCGCCGACTATAGCGACTGAGACGAAGCTTGGAGAGATCCGAGGCACCCGACACCCCTGTTCACGGCACGCAGGCGATCAACGCCGAGGTCGCCGTGGGCGAGGCCGAGGCGTTCTACCCGAGCGAGGAATTCGCGCTGCCGACCCCGCGGGTGGGTCAGGGCGGCCGCATCGCCCGGTCGACCGCGTTCTTCTCCGCCGCCACCGCGGCGTCGCGCATCGCCGGCCTCGCCCGCGAAGTCCTCGCCGCCGACTATTACGGCGTCAAGGGTCCCGTCTCGGCCTTCACGATCGCCTTCCAGGTCCCCAACCTGGTCCGGGCGTTGTTCGCCGACGCGGCCCTGCAGCCCGCCTTCGTCCCCGTCTTCACCGACCTCGTCGGCAGAGGGAAGGTCAAAGAGGCGTTCCGCCTCGCCTCGACCCTGCTGCTCCTGATCACGATGGTGATGGGCGCGCTCACCGCGATCTTCGTCCTCGCCGCCCCGGTCATCACGCCGCTCTTCGCGCCGGGCTACGAAGGCCAGCTGCTCGAACTGACGACCACCCTCTCGCAGATCCTCTTCCCGATCCTGATCCTGCTCGGGATCAGCGGCATCGTCGTCGGCATCCTCAACAGCTACGACCGCTTCGGCGCCTTCGCGATCTCGCCCTTCTTCTGGAACGTGGCGATCATCATCGCCCTGGTCATCCTGAAGCCGCTGTTCTCGAAGCCCGACCAGATCTACGCCTACGCGATCGCGATCCTGATCGGCACCGCGGTGCAGCTGGCAATCCCCGCCTGGGACCTCCGCAACACCCCGTTCCACTTCACCTGGAGCTTCGAATGGCGCAACCGCGACGTGCGCCGGGTGCTGCTGCTGATGCTGCCGGTGGCGATCAGCCTCGGCCTGATCAACTTCAACGCGCTCATCAACAGCATCTTCGGCAGCCTCGTGTCGAAGGAGGGGCCCGCGGCGATCGACAAAGCCTTCCGTCTCTACCAGTTGCCCCAGGGGATCTTCTCGGTGGCGATCGCGACCGTCCTCTTCCCGACCCTCGCCCGCTTCGCCAACAACAAGGAATTCGTCAACCTGCGGGCGACGCTGGCGAACGGGATGCGACAGATCCTCTTCGTCCTGGTCCCGGCGACGGCGGCGATCCTCGCCCTCTCGACCCCGATCATCCGGCTTGTCTATCAGCGCGGCGAATTCGACCCGCACGAAACCGAGATCGTCTCGACCGCTCTCTTCTGGTTCGCCTTCTCGCTGCCGACCAACGGTGTCTACCTGCTGCAGACGCGCACCTTCTTCAGCCTGCAGCGGCCGTGGCAGGCGACGGCGCTGGCGGTGATCGATCTGGTCGTCTCGGCCGCGGCCGCGGCGGCGCTCTACAAGCCGTTCGGAGTGGGCGGGATCGTCGCCGGGACGGGGATCGGCACCAGTGCCGCCGTCTTCGCCCAGGCCTTCATCCTGCGCCGCAAGTTCGGTGGCCTGGAGCTGGGACGGCTGCTCTCGACGACGATCCGCATCTCGATCGCCGCGGCGGGGCTGGCCGGGGTCGGTTGGCTGGTCTGGGACGCGCTCGACACTCTCCTCGGCCAGAGCCTGCCCGCGCAGATCGTCTCGCTCGGCAGCGGGCTGATCGCGGGCAGCGTCGTCTACCTGGCGGTCGCCTGGACGCTGCGGATCGCCGAGCTCGAGCAGATCCTCCGCCTGCTGCGGCGGCGCCGCGGCTAGATGCTCGGTCCGGGTCGATACCTACTTGGCGTCGCCGAGCTGATCTGGCTCATCGGCTTCGCCTGGCTCGGCGCACAGCGTGTGCGACGACGGTGGCTTTCGGAGCTGTCCGGCGAGGCGGGCTTCCTGGCGAGCGCGATCGTCGCGATAGCGCTCCTGATCTGGGTGGCGGAGCTCCTCGGCACGGTGTCGCTCTTCAAGCCCGTCCCATACCTGGTCGGGGTGGCCGTCGTGGGGCTCGGGTTGCGGTTTGCGGTTGCGGATGGCCCGGAGCCCGAGGAGCCGTCCTCCGACTTCGGGCGCCCCTCCCTGCTCGCCACCGTCATCGCCCTGGTCATCGCCGGGATCGCGATCGGCCACTTTGTCAGCGGCGTGAAGCTGCGCCTCGGCACCGGCATGACCGGCTTCGACTCCACCTGGTACCACGGTCCCTTCGCTGCAGGCTTCTACCAGTCCGGCAACACCTTCGACCTCCACTTCATCGCGCCCCAGTTCCTCGCCTGGTTCTACCCGGCGAACAGCGAAGTCCTCCATGCCGTCGGGATGCTCGCCTTCTCCCGCGACCTGATGTCGCCGCTGCTGAACCTCGGTTGGCTCCTGGGATGCCTGCTGGCCTGCTGGTGCATCGGGCGCCCATTTCGCGTCGCGCCGTGGTCGCTGGGGCTCGGGGCGGTGGCTTTGAGCGTGCCCGCCCTCGCCGATCAGGCCGGCGAGGCGCGGAACGACATCGTCGGGATCTTCTTCCTGCTCGCGGCGGTGGCCGTGGCTTTGAATGCGGCAGCGCCCCCCGGGCGAATCCGCAGACCTGATCGCCAAGCAGGTAGGTCTGCGGATTCGCCCGGGGGACCCTTGGAGGTGGCTGGGCTATCGATCGGCGCGCTCCTGGTCGTGGGCCTGGCGGTAGGGCTCGCGGCCGGGACGAAGCTCAACTTTCTGCTGCCGGCGGCGGTGCTCGTGTTCGGGCTAGTAGCGGTGGCGCCAACCGGGCGCCGGTGGTGGACGCTGCTCTGCGCGGGCGGGATGGCCTTGGCCGGTGGCGGCTACTGGTACCTGCGGAACCTGATCCACACGGGTAATCCGCTGCCGTGGTTCAAACACCTGGGTCCGATCGACCTGCCGGCGCCGGGGCAGGCTCTTGGCGGCCGGGAAACCCACACGGTCCTCTCGTACCTGACCGACGGCACGGTCTGGTCCGAATGGTTCCTACCCGGCTTCCACGGCGCCCTCTGGATCGTCTGGCCCCTGCTCGGCGCCGCCGCTCTCGCCGGCCTGCTTCTGGCGATCTCTCAGCGCCATCGTTGGGGGGGCGTGCTGATGGTCGCCGGCCTCGTCGGCTTGGCGGCGGCCATCTCGTGGCTGGTGTCGCCGACCTCGGCCTCGGGCCCGGAGGGGATGCCGCGCGGGTTCGAATCGGGCCTCCGCTACCTGACCCCGGCGCTCATCCTCGGCCTGGCACTCCTCCCGACGACCTCGTTCCTTCGGGACCGTCTGCATTTACCCCCGCATAGAGGGGGTAATCGCGGACACGGTGTTGAGGAAGAGCGACTTCCACGGCGGTGGGTGGCGGGGATCGTCGCCGGGGCGGTGATCCTGGCGGTAATCGTGGGGTATCCGGTCGAGCGTCACTACCTGCGCAACCGGTACCGGGACCCGAGTTTCACGACGCCGGGGCTCGATGCGGCGTTTGCCTGGGCGCGGGACGTCTCGGGGGCGCGGATCGGGACGACGAGCACTCGGCAATACCCGTTGTACGGGACCGATCTCTCCAACCGCGTCGCCTACATCGGTGTCCGCGGCCCTCATGGCGGCTTCGAGGAACCGCGGGGCTGCCGCCAGTTCTTACGCCTCGTGAACGAAGGCGAATACGACTACGTCGTCGCCAGCCGCGACCGGATCGAAGCCGGGAAGCCCCTCTATCCGCCCTCCGCGAGGTGGATCGGGGGGCCGAACGCGCACGTCGTCCTGCGCAAGCCGCCGACCGTCGTCTTCCGCGTCACCGGGCCCCTCGACCCGTCCCGCTGCCCGTAGGGCGCTCGACCTCGCCCCTGTTCATACTCGGAGCCCGCCCATGGACAAGATCCGCAACTTCTCGATCATCGCCCATATCGACCACGGCAAGTCGACGCTCGCCGACCGCATCCTCGAGCTCACCGGCGCCGTCGATCCGAAAAAAATGCAGGCGCAGCTGCTCGACTCGATGGACCTCGAGCGCGAGCGGGGGATCACGATCAAGGCGCAGGCCGTGCGCGTCGAGTACCAGGCCGAGGACGGCGAGACCTACCACCTGCACCTGATCGACACTCCCGGCCACGTCGACTTCTCCTACGAGGTCTCGCGCAGCCTCGCCGCCTGCGAGGGCGCCCTGCTGGTCGTCGACGCCGCCCAGGGGGTCGAGGCGCAGACCGTCGCCAACACCTACCTGGCGATCGAGAGCGGGCTCGAGCTGATCCCGGTGATCAACAAGGTCGACCTCCCCGGCGCCGAGCCGGAGCGGGTCGCCCAGGAGGTCGCCGACCTGCTCGGCACCGACCCCGAGGACGCGCTCTGGATCTCCGCCAAGACCGGCAAGGGTGTACCCGAGGTGCTGGAGGCGATCGTCGCCCGCATCCCGCCGCCGGAGGGCAAGGTCGACGCCCCGGCCCGCGCCCTCATCTTCGACTCCGAGTTCGACCAATACCGCGGCGTGATCGCCTACGTGCGGATGGTCGACGGCCGCTTTCGCAAAGGCGAGCGCATCCTCGCGATGCAGAACCAGACCCACGCCGACATCGACGACCTCGGTTTCTTCCGCCCGGCGATGACCGCGGTGAAGGAGATGGAGGCCGGCGACGTCGGCTACCTGATCACCGGGATCAAGGACGTCACCCTGCTGCGGGTCGGCGACACGCTGACCGGCGACGCCCTGCCCGCGACCGAGCCGCTGGAGGGCTACCGCGAGGTCCGCCCGATGGTCTTCTGCGGGCTCTTCCCGATCGACACCGACCGCTTCGAAGACCTCCGCGACGCGCTCGAGAAGCTCTCCCTGAACGATGCCGCGCTGTCCTGGGAGCCGGAGACCTCCGAGGCGCTCGGCTTCGGCTTCCGGGTCGGCTTCCTCGGCCTCCTCCACATGGAGATCGTGCGCGAGCGCCTCGAGCGCGAGTACGGGCTCGACCTGCTGGCGACGACGCCGAACGTGCGCTACGTCGTCCACCTCACCGACGGCACCGAACGCGAGGTCCACAGCCCCACCGACCTGCCCGATCCGGGCCGCATCGAGACGATCGAAGAGCCTTACATCCGGGCCACGATCATCTGCCCGAAAGAGCAGGTGGGGGCGGTGATGGAGCTCTGTCAGCAGCGCCGCGGCACCCACGTCGACATGAACTACCTGAGCCCGCAGCGGGTGCAGATCCGCTACGACATGCCGCTCGGCGAGATCGTCCTCGACTTCTTCGACCTGCTGAAGAGCTCCACCCGGGGCTACGCCTCGCTCGACTACGAACCGATCGGCAACCGGCCCTCGGACCTGGTCAAGGTCGACATCCTGCTGGCCGGCGACAAGGTAGACGCGCTCTCGATCATCGTCCACCGCGACTTCGCCTACGACCAGGGCAAGAAGCTGGTGGGACGGCTGCGCAAGACGATCCCGCGGCAGCTCTTCGACGTCCCGGTGCAGGCGGCGATCGGCTCCAACATCCTCGCCCGCGAGACTGTCAAGGCGCTCCGCAAGGACGTCACCGCGAAGCTCTACGGCGGCGACGTCACCCGCAAGAACAAGCTGCTGAAGAAGCAGAAAGCGGGGAAGAAACGGATGAAGGCCGTAGGCCGGGTCGAAGTGCCGCAGGAGGCGTTCCTCGCGGTGCTGGAGATCGACTGAGCAGCCCGCGAGTGCGTTCGCAGAAAGTTCCGGATAGCGGAACCAAGTGCGAACGCACCTTGAAGCGATAGGTTCCGCGCCATGGCGCTCAAGACCGATGCGGTGGGGAAGTCGTGGCCGTCGACGACCTACCAGGTGGGCCGCGAGAAGATCAAGGAGTACGCGACGGTGCTGGGGATCGAGAACCCCGTCCATTTCGACGTCGACGCCGCCCGCGCGGCCGGCTTCCGCGACGTGGTCGCGCCGCCGATGTTCGTCGTCGTCTACAGCATGCGGGCGCTGGCGCCCGCGATGTTCGACCCCGAGGTCGGGATGAACTTCGCGACGATGGTGCACGGCGGCCAGACCTTCGAGTGGGCGGAGCCCGTCTGCTCCGGCGACGAGATCACGACCACCGCCAGATGCGTCTCGATCGAGGAGAAGCTCGGCAACGGGTTCTACGTCTTCGAGACGACCTCGGTGAACGGAGACGGCGCCGAGGTCGTGCGGGGTACCTGGACCAACATCGTCAGGGGAGTGTGAGATGGCCGATTTGAAACCGGGCGACGCGATCCCCGAGCTGAAGGTGACGCCGGACAAGTACCTGCCGCACCGCTACGCGGGCGCCTCCGGCGACTTCAACCCGATCCATATCGACGAGGAGTTCGCCAGGTCGGTGGGGCTGCCGAGCAACATCCTGCACGGCCTCTACTCGATGGGCGTGGTCGCCAAAGCGGCGGCCCAGGGCCTCGCCGGCGGCGATCCGCGGGCGCTCAAGAAGCTCACCGTGCAGTTCCGCGGCATGGGGCTGCCCGAGCAGGAGATCGACGTCACCGGCACCGTCAAGGAGGTCGAGGGGGATCGGATCACGGTCGCTCTCGAGGCCGCCCAGGGCGACAATCGAATCATCCGCAACGCCGAGGCCGAGCTGGAGCTTTAGCGAGGACGGGGCAGGGTGGCCCCTTCGCTCACGAACTGCGGGGAGGTTCGCTCAGGGGCCACCCTGCCCCGTCCTTGTGACGGTCGCAGGAGGCTCGGCGGCGCGGCCTCCTAAGCTTCAAGGGTGCTTACCGAGCGGCAGGAACTGATTCTTCGGCTGGTGGTCGACGCCTACCTGGCGTCGGCGCGGCCGGTGCCGTCGAAAGAGGTCGCCGAGATGCCGGGGGTCGAGTGGGGGCCGTCGACGGTGCGCGCCGAGCTGGCGTTGCTCGAGGAGGAGGGGTATCTGACCCACCCGCACACCTCGGCCGGGCGTGTCCCGACCGACTCCGGCTACCGCCGTTATGTCGACCTGCTGCTCGAATCCGGCCAGGCGCCGGGGGAGGCCCGCGTCGACCTCGAGCTCTCGCGGCTGCGCCGCGAGGTCGACGAGGCGATCCGCGAGACGACCGCGGCGCTGGCCGAGGTCACCGACCTGGTCGCGATGGCGACCGCGCCGCAGCTGACCGCGACGACGATCCACCGGGTCGAGGTCCTCCGCCTGCAGCCGAACCGCGTCGTCGTGATTGCGATCGATTCGGCCGGCGACGTCGCCCGCCGGGTCTTCGACTTCGACTCGATCGTCGACCCCGGCCTCGTCGAGTGGGCCTCCAGCTACCTGAACGAGCAATTGGTCGGGCTCGGGATCGGTGCCCGGATGATCGCCGGCAGGCTCGTCGACCCCGGCCTCGACCCGGTCGAGGCGCGCTTCGTCGCCACCCTCGCGCCCGCCTTCACCGAGCTCGAGCCGGAGCCCGCCGCCAGCCTCTACATGGAGGGCGCGGCGCGCCTCCTCTCCGAAGCCCACATCGACGATCTGCCGCGTGCCGACGAGCTGATGCGGGCGCTGGAGCGCCGCGCCGACGTCCTGCAGATGCTGCGCTCCTCGCTCACCGAGCGCTCCGTCTTCCTCTGGATCGGCGACGAGAACCCACAGCCGACCTTGCGCTCGGCCAGCGTGGTCGGCGCCAACTACGGCCTCGGTCATCGCAACCTCGGCGCGATCGGCGTGGTCGGGCCGCGGCGGATGGACTACGCGACCGCGATCGCCTCGGTGCGGGTCGCCGCCCGCGAGCTCTCCCGTTACTTCGAGACCGTCTACGACGACTAGCCCGCCGCGCCCGACAGGATCGACCCGCCCATGCCACGCGACTACTACGAGGTCCTCGGCGTCTCCCGCGATGCCTCCGACCCCGAGATCAAGAAAGCCTTCCGCGGCCTCGCCCGCGAACTGCACCCCGACGTCACCGGCCACGATCCGGAGGCCGAAGCGCGCTTCAAGGAGGCGGCCGAGGCCTACGAGGTCCTCTCCGACGCCGAGCGACGCCGCACCTACGACCAGTACGGGGCGGACGGTCTCCGCTCGGGCGGCTTCGATCCGGGCGCCGGCTTCAGCTCCTTCGACGACATCTTCCAGTCGCTCTTCGGCCAGGCCTTCGGGGGTTTCGGCGGCGCTGGCGGGCCGGCTCCGGGCGGCGACGTCCTCGTGCAGACCGAGTTGACCCTGGACGAGGTGGCGACCGGGGTCGAGCGAGAGGTCGACTTCCAGGCGGTGGTCGTCTGCTCGCACTGCCGCGGCAACGGCGCCGAGCCGGGGACGCCGATCGAGACCTGCGACCGCTGTGGCGGCGCCGGTCAGCTGCGCCAGGTGACCCGCACCCCGTTCGGCCAGATGGTTCGCGGCGTCGTCTGCGACGTCTGCCATGGCTCGGGCAAGGTTCCGGACACGCCCTGCGAGGTCTGCGACGGCGTCGGCCGCACCCAGGGCCGGGTGAAGAAGACGATCGACGTGCCGGCCGGGATCGAGGGGGGACAGCGACTGCGGGTGAGCGGCGCCGGGCACGCGGGGGAGCCGGGCGCGCCCGCCGGCGATCTCTATGTCGAGGTCGCGGTCGCCGCCGACGGTCGCTTCGAGCGCCAGGGGACCGACCTCGTCAGCTCGGTCCGCATCCCGGCGACCGAGGCGATGCTGGGGACGACGGTGACGGTGCCGACGCTCGAGGGCGAGCGCGAGGTCGAGCTCGAGGCGGGCGTCCAGCCCGGCCACGAGGAGACGCTGCGCGGGGCGGGCCTGCCGCGGCTCGGCGGCCGCAAGCGCGGCGACCAGCGGGTCGTCGTCGACGTGGTCGTCCCGACCAACCTCTCCGACGAGCAGCGCGAGATCGCCGAGCGGCTCGACGGGACGCTCGAGGCCGACAACCTCGGGCCCCAGCACGGCGACGGCTTCTTCGGCCGCATGCGCAACGCCTTTCGATGATCCGCCTCGCGGTGCGATGCGGCCCCGACCAGGCCGAGCTGGTCCTCGCCGAGTTGACGGTGCTGGCGCCGAACGGGGTCGAGGAGGAGCGCGGGCCCGGCTACGTCGAGTACGCGATCTACGGCGGCGAGGGGGAGCTGCCGGAGCTGGGCGAGATCGACGCCGTCGTCGGTGGCCGCCCGGTCGAGGTCAGCTCGACCGAGATCCCCGACGACTGGGCCGACCGCTGGCGCGACTTCCACAAGCCGCTGCTGGTCGGCGAGCGCCTCTGGCTGCGGCCGAGCTGGGAGCCGGCACGGGAGGGCGCGGTCGACATCGTCGTCGACCCCGGCCAGGCCTTCGGCACCGGCGCCCACCCGACCACCCGCCTCTGCCTCGAATACCTGCTGCAGCTCGCCGACGCCGGCGAGGCGGAGGGCGCGCTGGTGGACCTCGGCACCGGCTCGGGAGTGCTTGCGATCGCCGCCGCGAAGCTCGGCTGGGCCCCCGTCAGCGGCTACGACCACGAGCAAGCGGCGATCGAGGCATCAGCTTCCAACGCCTCCATCAACGGCGTCGTTGTTCAGCTTCACCGCATGAACCTGCGCGAATCCCTGCCGGAGCTCGCCCCGACCTGTATCGCCAATATGACCGCGCCGATCCTCAAATCAATTGCGGCGCACCTATGCGGAATCCCGGGGGAGACTCGCCGGAACCTCCCCGCTGTTGTTCCGCCGAGGCTGCCCCGGGATTCCGCCCCGGAGCACCCCCGAACCCTGATCCTCTCGGGCATCCTCCCGAGCGAGTTGGACGAAGTCGTGGCCGCGTTCGAACCGAGCGGATATGTCGAGCAGGACCGGCGCCAGATGGGCGACTGGGCTGCGCTTCTGCTCCGACGGCAACTATAAGGTCCGTCCCATGGCTATCGGGATGATCGGCGACGCCGGTTACAAGATCGCACTGTTCTTCCACATCCTCGCGGTCGCGGCGCTCGGCGCGACGTTCGCCTACGGGATCCTCTTCTCGGTGCTCCCGAAATATCCGCGTGCCGCCCCGGCGCTGATCGACGGGATGCGGCGTGTCGACCGCTACATGATCAACCCGGCGATGATCGTGCTGTTGATCGCCGGGATCGTCCTGCTGGCGACCAGTGGCAGTGTCTGGAAGGGGAGTCAGTTCTTCGTCGTCTGGGGCTTCATCGCGATCATCGCGCTGTTCGGCCTCCAACATGGCTTCTTCGGTCCGCAGATGGCCCAGTTGCAGGAGGACGCCGAGCGGGACCTCGCGAGCGGTGACACCTTCGGCGCCGAGTTCGAAGCGCGCAGCCAGAGGATCGCCCAGGTCGGTGGGGCCGCCGGCCTCCTCATCGTCGTGACGATCTTCATCATGGTCTACAAGCCATTCCTCTGAGTTGACCGACGCGGCGCAGCCGGTCGCCATGTTCGACTCCGGCGTCGGCGGCCTCACCGTCCTCCACGAGTGCCTGGTGGCGCTGCCGCAGGAGGACTACATCTACCTCGGCGACACCGCGATGTTCCCCTACGGCAGTCGTGACCCGGTGGCGCTGCGGGAGCGGATCGGGGCGATCACCGAGGCACTCCTGGGGCGCGGCGTGAAGCTGGTCGTGATCGCCTGCAACACGGCGACCGCGATCGGCGAGGACGTGGTCCGCGGGGTCGCGGCCGAACATGGGGTGGAGGTGGTGCCGGTGGTCGAGCCGCAGGCCGAGATCGCCGCGGCGATCACCGAGAACGCCCGGGTCGGCGTGCTGGCGACGACGAACACGGTGGAGAGCGGCGCCTACCGGCGGGCGCTCGAAGCGCAGGGGCGGGCCCTCGACGTGATCGAGGTGGCGGCGCCGCGCCTCGCGCCCTTCATCCAGGACGGCTCGCTCTTCGACGAGGAGACGATGGAGATGGCCCGCGGCTACTGCGCCCCGCTGCGCGAGGCCGGGGTCGACACCCTGATCCTCGGCTGCACCCACTACCCGCTGGTGGCGCCGATGCTGCAGCGCATCCTCGGCCGCAACGTGCGGCTGGTGAGCGGCGGTCACGCCGTCGCGGCGGCGGTCCAGCGCACCCTGGAGCGCGACGGTCTCGCCCGTGAAGGCGACGAGGAGGGCGCGTACGAGTTCTTCTGCACCGGTCCGGTCGCCGCCTTCGGCGAGGTCGCCACCCGCTTCCTGCAGATGCCACTCGGCGAGGTCCGTCAGGTCGAGTTCGGCGTCCCCGCCTGACCGATCGGCACGAAGAATTTACGTTCTGCGCGCCCCACGCGCGCATTTCCATGGGACGGTCCGCCCATGCCCCTTCTAACCGTCGGAAATACCATATATCCTGATGACGTGGCCAAGGTCCTCATCTCCATCCCAGACGCTCTCCTGAGTCGAATCGACGGCGCCGCGAGCCGCGCCGGCGAGACGCGCAGCGGTTTTCTGCGCCGGGTCGCCGAACACGAGATCGAGGCGACCAACGCCCGCGTGCGCAAGGAACTCGAAGACCTCTTCGAGCCCCTGCCTCCCGCGGGCGGCGAATCCGGTCGCTGGATGCGCGAAGACCGTCGGCACCGCGACGACAAGCGGTCGGGTCCACCCGCCCATGAGCGCTGAGGGCGCGCTTCTCCTCGACGCCGGAGTCTGGGTCGCCTCGCGGGATCCCGACGATCGCTACCAGGGACCGGCGCTCGAGCTGACCTTCGACACGACGCAGACCGCGGCGACGCTGGACCTGACCATGTTCGAGGTCGCCAACGCCGTGGTCAGGCGCTGGAACGATCCGCGGGCGGCGGCGCGGCTCTGCCGCTCGCTCGAGCTGCGCTGCAAGGAGCACTTCGTCCGCGTCGACGCCGGCCTGATGGAAGCGACCGCCGAGCTCGCGGTCGAGCACGCGCTGACGAGCTACGACGCCGCCTATGTGGCGGTCGCGCGCCGGTACGACTGGCAGCTGGTCAGCACCGATGTCGAAGACCTCGTCTCCAAGGGCCTCGCCATCACGCCCGACGTGGCCGTCTAACCTAGTGGCGATGAGCGTCCTGGAGCAGGTGCAAGACGACGTGCGCACGGCGATGAAAGCGCGCGAACGGGACAAGGCCGTGGCGCTACGGCTGGTCGTCGACGCGCTGCAGCAGGACGCCAAGCTGGGCAAGGGCGACGAGGTCGCGGTGCTGCAGCGGGAACGGAAGAAACGGGTCGAGGCGGCCGAGGCCTACGAGGGCGCGGGGCGCGACGAGCAGGCCGCCGCCGAGCGCTTCGAGGCGGAACTGATCGAGGGGTATCTGCCCGCGCAGCTCTCCGACGCGGAGCTGGACTGCCTGGTGGCGGAGGCCGTCGCCGAGACCGGCGCCACCGAGCAGCGCCAGATGGGTCAGGTGATGTCGGCGGTGATGCCGAAGGTGGCGGGCCGCGCCGACGGCAAGCGGGTGAGCGCCGCGGTGCGCAAGAAGCTGGGTGCCTGAGCTTTGCCCCGTCGCCAGTTGACGCTCGACAACGAGGTCGCCGCCGAGCTGGCCGGCTCCGAGGACTCGGTCCTGCGGGGGCTGCGCGATCGGCTGCCGGTGCAGATCCACCTGCGCGGCAACGTCCTCACGCTCGACGGCGAGGACGCCGACCTGCAGGAGGCGGCGACCGTGGTCGACGAGATGGTCGAGCTGATCGAGCAGGGCCATGACGTGGCGGCCGGCACGGTCGACGCGGTGGCCGAGGCGCTCGACGCCGACGAGCGCCCGGCGGCGATCCTCGACGACGTCGTCTGGCGCCACCGCAACACCAAGGTCGCGCCGAAGACCCTGAACCAGAAACGCTACGTCGACTCGATCCGCCGCAACACGATCACCTTCGGCATCGGCCCGGCGGGCACCGGCAAGACCTTCCTGGCGGTCGCGATGGCGGCCGCGGCGCTGATCGAACGCAAGGTCCAGCGGATCATCCTCACCCGGCCGGCGGTCGAGGCGGGGGAGCGGCTCGGCTTCCTCCCCGGCGACATCCAGGCCAAGGTCGATCCCTACCTGCGGCCGCTCTTCGACGCCCTCAACGACATGATCGACCCGGACCGCGTCAACGGCTATCTGGAGCGCGACGTGATCGAGGTGGCGCCGCTCGCCTTCATGCGCGGCCGCACCCTGAACGAATCCTTCGTGATCCTCGACGAGGCCCAGAACACCACCCCGGAACAGATGAAAATGTTCCTCACCCGGCTCGGCAACAACTCGCGGATGGTGGTCACCGGCGACATCACCCAGATCGACCTGCCCACCGACCAGCGTTCGGGCCTCGTCGCCGTGCGCGACATCCTCCGCGAGGTCCAGGAAATCTCCTTCATCGAGTTCGGCGGCGAGGACGTCGTCCGCCATAAGCTGGTGCAGCGGATCGTCGCCGCCTACGACCGTCACGGTGCCGGTCGATCTGTCTGACGTCCCGGCCGAGCTGCGCGAGCCGGCCGCGGCGGCGCTCGCCGCCGTCGGCGTCTCCGACGGCCACCTCGCGGTCGAGATCGTCGACGCGGAGCGGATCGGGGAGTTGAACCGCGAGCACCGGGGCAAGGACGAGCCGACCGACGTGCTCTCCTTCCCGATCGACGGGCTCGGTCCGGCGGCCGGCCCGCGCGAGCTCGGCGACGTCGTCATCTGCCCGGAGCTCTGCGTCGACATGACCCTGACCGAAGCCGCCGTCCACGGTGTCCTCCACCTCTGCGGTCACGACCACGAGACCGACGACGGCGAGATGCTCGCCCTCCAGGACGAGGTTCTGGCCTCGCTGCGATGAGCACCCGCTCCGGCTTCATCGGGCTCGCGGGGCGCCCCAACGTCGGCAAGTCGACGCTGGTCAACGCCCTGGTCGGCCACCACGTCGCGATCGTCTCGATGCGCCCGCAGACGACCCGGCGCGCGATCCGCGGCGTCGCCACCGACCTCGAGGCCGGACGTCAGTTGGTCCTCGTCGACCTGCCCGGCGTGCAGCGACCCCGCGATGCGCTGACCAAGCGGATGCAGCAGCGGGTCGAGCGCGAGCTGGCCGACTCCGACGTGGCGCTCTTCGTCGTCAACGGCGAGGAGGGGGTGGGTGCGGGCGACCGGTTCATCGCCGGTCTGTTGAAAGCGGCGCGGGACGAGATCCCGGTGATCTGCGCGGTGAACAAGTGCGACAAGCTCGGCCGCGGCGGGACCGTCGAGGTGCTGAGCGATGCAGCCGAGCTGCCCGGGGTCGACGAGGTCTTCCCGGTCAGCGCCCGTTCCGGCGACGGCCTCGAGGAGCTCCTCCACCGACTCGGCGAGCTGGTCCCCGAGGGGCCCTACATGTATCCGCCGGAGGACTCCTCGGACCAGTCCTCGGAGCTGCTCCTGGCCGAGCTGATCCGCGAGCAGGTGCTGAACCGGACCCGTCAGGAGATCCCGCACTCGGTCGAGGTCGCGGTGCAGTCGGTCGAGCCGCGCGACGACGGCCTGGTCACCGTCACCGCCGAGATCTGGGCCGAGACCGAGTCCCAGAAGGGGATCCTGATCGGCCGCGGCGGCGCCAAGATCGGTGAGATCGGCACCGCCGCCCGGCGCTCGCTCGAGCGCGAGCTGGGCGCCCAGGTCCACCTCGATCTCCAGGTCCGCGTGCGCCGCAACTGGCGCCGCGACGAAGACATGCTCGATCGGCTGGGGATCGAATAGGGCGAGCGTTGCGGGGAGGCGCCCGGGATGGCCCCTCTCTCACGAACTGCAGGGAGGTTCGTTCGGGGCCATCCCGACCGCCCTGCGAGCGTTGCAGTGATCAGGGTGGCCCCCGCCCACGCCTTATCCGGAGACCCGCAGTGCGGTCGACCTGCGTTCGCCTCCAGCTGACTCAGGCCGACCGCGGTCGTCCTTTGGCCCTGCTGGCGGGCCTAGGGTCGACCGCACTGCGAGTGTGCGCCAGCACTGTGAAGAACGGAGCGGCCCGACGGGACGAGGGGACCCCGAACGAACCTCCCTGCTGTTCGTGAGAGAGGGGTCCTTCCCTCGTCCCCCTCGCCAACCCCTACGATCCCTCAGGTGTTCGAGGAAATCGCATTCGACGAGCGCGGCCTGGTGCCGTGCGTGGTCCAGGACGAGGCGAGCGCCGAGGTCCTGATGTTGGCCTACGTCAACGAGAAAGCCCTGCAGCTGACGCTCGACACGGGGGAGATGCACTTCTTCAGCCGGTCGCGAAACTCGATCTGGCGTAAAGGCGAAGAGTCGGGGGCGACGATGGCGGTGCGCCGGCTTCGCTACGACTGCGACGGCGACGCCGTGCTGGCGATCGTCGCGCCCGCAGGCGCCGCCTGCCACACCGGCGAGCGGAGCTGCTTCTACCGCGAGGTCGGCGGCTCCGCCTCGTCCGCCAAGGACGCGCCGCCCGCCCCGGGCGAGCCCAGCCGCTTCGCCGCCGAGGCGCTTCCCGCTCTGGAGCGCACGCTCAAGAGCCGCGCCGCCGAGCGCCCCGAGGGCAGCTACACCGTGCAACTGCTCGACGATCCCACCCTGATCGGAGAGAAGGTCGAGGAGGAGGCCGAGGAGGTCGTCCGCGCCGCCCGCGAAGAGACCGACGAGCGGGTCGCCGAAGAGGCGGCCGACCTGCTCTATCACCTGTGGGTGTTGCTCGCCGCGCGCGAGGTGCCGCCCGCCGCAGTCTTCGAGGTGCTCAATGGTCGTGCGGGCTGATTCGGAGCTGCGGCTCGAGCCGACCCTGGAGCGGGCCCGCGAGCTGGCCCGCGAGGGCAACGTCGTCCCGGTCCGCGCCCGCTTCGTCGAGGACACCGAGACCCCCGTCTCCGCCTTCCTCAAGCTGCGCGCCGGCGAGCCGGAGGGGGCTCCCTGCTTCCTGCTCGAGTCGGCCGAGCAGGGCCAGGTCGGTCGCTACTCCTTCGTCGGGCTGCGGCCCCGCGCGGTGCTGCGCTGGGCCGACGGCGAGCTGTCGGAATGGAGCGGGGAGGCGGCCCTCGCCGGTGGCCCGCCGACCAAGGTCGAGCCCGAGGCCGACCCCTACGGCGCCGTCGCCGCCCGCTTCGCCGCCTACAGGCCGGCCCCGGTCGAGGACCTGCCGCCCTTCACAGGCGGCGCCGTCGGCTTCTTCGGCTACGACCTGGTGCGCACGGTCGAGCCGCTCGGCGAGCCGAACCCCGACGAGCTCGGACTTCCCGACATGGCGCTGATGATCACCGACGCGATGCTCGTCTTCGATCATCTGCGCCACGAGCTGACGATCCTCGCCGCCGCGATCGTCGAGGACGGCGAGGAGATCGACGCCGCCTACGGGCGCGCCGCGGCGACGATCGCCGAGATGCGCGAGCGGCTGCGCGGCGCCGTCCCGCAGCCCGCCACCGCCGGAGTCGTTGAGGCCCCCGAGTTCACCTCCAACTTCGAGCGCGAGGATTTCGAAGCCGCCGTCTCGCGGATCGTCGAGTACGTCCACGCGGGCGACGCCTTCCAGGTCGTCCCCTCACAGCGCTTCAGCGCCGAGGCGCCGGTCGAGGCCTTCTCCGTCTACCGTGGCCTGCGCACGGTCAACCCCTCGCCCTACATGTATCACCTGGAGTTCGGCGACTTCCAGATCGTCGGCGCCTCGCCCGAGCCGCTGGTCAAGGTCCACGACGGGATCGTCGAGACGCGGCCGATCGCCGGCACCTCGCCGCGCGGCAGGTCCGCCGAGGAGGACCGCAGGCTCGCCGAGCGGCTGATCAACGACCCGAAGGAGCGCGCCGAGCACGTGATGCTGGTCGACCTCGGCCGCAACGACCTCGGCCGGGTCTGCGAGTACGGCTCGGTCTCGGTCGACGAGCTGATGGTGATCGAGACCTACTCGCACGTCCTCCACATCGTCTCGCAGGTGTCGGGGAAGCTGCGCGAGGGGGTGACGGCGATGGACGTGCTGCGCTCGGCGCTCCCGGCCGGGACGCTCTCCGGCGCGCCCAAGGTCCGCGCGATGCAGATCATCGACGAGCTCGAGCCGGTCAAGCGCTGCTCCTACGGCGGCGCGATCGGCTACCTCTCCTGGAACGGCGACCTCGACACCGCGATCCACATCCGCACCGTCGTCGCCAAGGACGGCCGCCTCCACGTCCAGGCGGGCGGCGGCACGGTCGCCGACGCGCAGCCGAGCTACGAGTACAACGAGTCGGTGAACAAGGCGCGCGCCGTCTTCCGCGCGGTCGAGGTCGCCTGCGCCCAGCCGGATTGGCCGTGAGCGCGGCGGGCGACCCGCATCCATATCTGATTCTCTGCGGGTCGCCCAAAGCGGGAACATTCATGTGAACGATGCATGTACTAGTCATCGACAACTACGACTCCTTCACCTACAACCTGGTCCAGTACCTGGGTGAGCTCGGCGCCGAGCTCGAGGTGGTGCGCAACGACAAGGCCGCGGTCGAGGAGCTGCTGGAGCGCGGCGCCGATCGGCTCGTCGTCTCGCCCGGCCCCTGCACGCCGGCCGAGGCCGGCATCTCCGGCGAGGCGATCCGCGCCTTCGCCGAGGCGGGCACGCCGGTGCTCGGCGTCTGCCTCGGACACCAGGCGATGGTCGAGATATTCGGCGGCAGGGTGGTCCAGGGCGAGCCGGTCCACGGCAAGGACGCCGAGATCTCCCACGACGGCCGCTCGATCTTCCGCGGTCTGCCGACACCGATGGTCGCCGGCCGCTACCACTCGCTGGTCGCCGACCCGGACCTCCCGGAGGAGCTCGAGCTGACCGCCCATCTCGGCGACGTCGTGATGGGCGCCCGCCATCGCGAGCTGCCCGCCGAGGGCGTCCAGTTCCACCCCGAGTCGGTGCTGACCCCGCATGGCAAACACCTGCTGGCGAACTTCCTCGGCGAGGATCGCTGAGACAGGGGAGATCGACGGATGCCCAACGATGTCGTCAGCCGCGCGATCGACGCGGTCTGCGCGGGGGAGAACCTGACCGCCGACCATGCCTCCAGCGTGCTCGCCGAGATCATGGAGGGCCGCACCGAGCCGATCCAGACCGGCGCCTTCCTGATCGCCCTGCGGGCGAAGGGGGAGACGGTCTCCGAGCTGGTCGGGCTGGCGCGGACGATGCGCTCGCTCGCCGCCCCCGTCCACACCGATCGCACCGATCTGGTCGACACCGCGGGCACCGGCGGTGGGCCCTCGACCTTCAACGTCTCGACCACCGCCGCCCTGGTCGCCGCCGCCGCGGGCTGCGCCGTCGCCAAGCACGGCAACCGCTCGAACACCTCCAGATCCGGCTCGGCCGACCTGCTCGAGGCGCTCGGCGTCGACGTCGAGCTCGATCCCGAGGCGGTCGGGCGCTGCATCGACGAGGTCGGCTTCGGCTTCATGTTCGCGCCGCGCCACCACGCGGCGATGAAGCACGTCGGACCCGCCCGCGCCGGCCTCGGGGTGCGCACCGTCTTCAACTTCCTCGGGCCGCTGACCAACCCGGCCGGCGCGACCCGGCAGCTGGTCGGCGTCGCCGACCGTCACTACCAGGAGACGATCGCCGAGGCGCTGATCGGGCTCGGCACCGAGCGGGCCTTGGTGGTGAGCGCCGAGGATGGCGTCGACGAGCTCTCGCTGTCGGCGCCGACCCGGGTCATCGAGGTATTCGACGGCCGCACCGCCGAGTGGTTCGCGGAGCCCGGCCAATACGGCCTGGCGCCGCTCGAGCTGGATCAGATCGCGGGCGGCACCCCGGCCGAGAACGCCGCCGCGACGCGGGCCGTCCTCGCCGGCGAGCCGGGCCCGCGGCGCGACATCGTCCTGCTGAACGCCGCCGCCGCGATCTACGTCGGCGGGCTCGCCGGCGATCTCGAGGAGGGGGTCGGCAGGGCCGCCGCGGCGATCGACTCGAGTGAGGCCGCCGCGTTGCTGGAGCGGCTGATCGCGGCAACGGTCGGCGCCGCCGGCTAGTCTTTTCTCGTTCAAGTGGGAATGATCGAGCAGCTGATCGAGGGCGCCCGGGAGGGGGTGGACGCGCGCAGGCGCGAACTGCCGCAGGCCGCGTTGGAGGCGCAGCTCTCCGGCCGCGGCCAGGACAGGCCCTTCCAGGAGGCCTTGGTGCGCCCTGGCCTCTCCGTGATCGCCGAGTTCAAGCGCCGCTCGCCGAGCGCCGGCGACATCGCCCCCGCCGCCGACGTCGCCACCCAGGTGGCCGCCTACGAGCGCGGCGGCGCGGCGGCGCTCTCGGTGTTGACCGACAGACCCCATTTCGGGGGTTCGCTCGACGACCTGCGCGCCGCCCGCGGCGGATCTTCGCTGCCGATCATCCGCAAGGACTTCATCGTCGATCCCTACCAGCTCTACGAGGCGGCGGTGAACGGCGCCGACGCGGTGCTGCTGATCGTTCGCGCGCTCGACGACCGCGAACTGCGGGCCCTGTACGAGGAGGCGCGGGCGCTCGACCTCGACTGCCTGGTCGAGGTCCACGACGCCGAGGAGCTCGAGCGCGCGCTCGAGGTAGACGCCGAGGTGATCGGGATCAACAACCGCGACCTCGACGAGCAGCGGGTCGACATCCAGACCACCTTCGAGCTGATGCCCGACGTCCCGGCGGGGAAGACGGTGGTCGCCGAGAGCGGCATCTCCGGGCGCGAGGAGCTGGCGGAGCTCGACCGGGTCGGCGTCGACGCGGTGCTGATCGGCGGGGCGTTGATGACCGCGCCCGACCCGGAGCTGAAGACGCGCGAGCTGACCGGCGCCGACGAGACCCGCGAACACCGCTATTAGGCGTCCGAGTCCGGGCTCGTCTTTAGAAAACTTTTCGACACGATTTAGGGGTCGGTCAAGGCCCCGGGGGAAGCTGCGCACACATGGACGAGAAACCGGACATCCAGGGAACGGACATGCAGGGGACCGAGCGACAGGGGACCGAGAAGCGGGGCTTCTTCCGCTCCTCGTTCGGCTCGGCGCTACTGGGAGGAGCGGTCGTCGCCGTGATCGGCGCGATCCTCCTCCTCACCGGCGCGGTCAAGTCGAGCGGTGGCGGCACGACCACCATCGAGGAGCAGTCCAGCGCGCCGGTCGTCTCCAAGAGCGACGGCGAAAGCGGCAACACCGTCGACCAGATCTACAAGGCCGACGGCAACGGCGTCGCCTTCATCGAATCGCAGCTCGAACCCGAAGAAACCGAAAGCTTCAACCCGTTCATCGAACCGGAATCGCAGAGCGGCGGCACCGCGACCGGCTCCGGCATCGTCCTCGACGACGAGGGCCACATCCTCACCAACAACCACGTGATCGAAGGCGCGAGCAAGATCCAGGTGAAAATCGGTGCCTCCGACCACGAGTACACCGCCGAAGTGGTCGGCACCGATCCCGCCTCCGACCTGGCGCTGCTGAAGGTCGAAGCGCCCGCCTCGGAACTCGATCCGGTGCCGCTGGGCGACTCCTCGAAGGTCGAAGTCGGTGACCCGGTGGTCGCGATCGGCAACCCGTTCGGCCTCGACCGGACGGTCACCAGCGGGATCGTCTCGGCGCTCCAGCGGCAGATCCAGGCGCCCGACGGCTTCTCGATCGACAACGTCATCCAGACCGACGCGGCGATCAACCCGGGCAACTCGGGTGGCCCGCTGCTCAACTCGGAAGGCGAGGTGATCGGGATCAACTCGCAGATCGAGACCGGCGGCTCGGGCTCCGACGGCAACGTCGGCATCGGCTTCGCGATCCCGATCAACACCGCCAAGGAAGTGATCCACGAACTCGAAACCAAGGGCAGCGTCGAACACGCCTACCTCGGCATCGAGGGCGGCACGATCACCCCCGAACTGGCCAAGGCGGTCAACCTGCCGGTCGAACACGGCGTGCTGATCCAGTCGGTCGAAAAGGGCGGGCCGTCGGCTGAAGCCGGCATCGAAGGCGGCAGCACGCAGGCGACGATCGACGGTGCCGAAGTCAACCTCGGCGGCGACATCATCGTCGAAGCCGACGGCAAGAAGATCAACAACATGGAACAGATCGTGGAACTCGTCAACAGCAAGAAGCCGGGTGACGAAGTCACGCTGAAGCTGCTGCGGGACGGCCACGAAAAGACTGCGACCGTGACGCTGGGCGTAAGGCCCGCGAAGGTCGAAGAAGCCTCGCCGCAAGGCTGAGGGAAGCACACCGCCGCCCGGGGGGAGTCCGGCCCCCCGGGCGGCATCTTTTCCCTCCCCACCTGATGCGTTCGCACTTTTGGTCGCTATGCGGCGATAACTGCGAACGCATCGGGTGGGGGGTCACGTAATCTGGACGGATGCGTGTCAAGTTCTGCGGGATCACCAATCTGGACGACGCCGCGGAGGCGGTGCGGCTGGGCGCCTGGGCGATCGGGCTGATCCACCATGAGGACTCGCCGCGCGCCGTCGACCCCGGGACCGCGGCCCAGATTGCCGCCGCCTTCCGCCGCAAGTGCGAGGTGGCAGGCGTGTTCGTCAATCCGACGCTGGCCGAGGTCACCCGCGCGGTCGAGGACGAGCAGCTCTCGATGGTCCAGCTGAACGGCGACGAGGGGGTCTCCTTCTGCGCCGAGGTGGCGCGCCGCACCGGCGTCAAGGTGATCAAGGCGATCCACGTCGGCTCCGCCGCCGACGTCCACGCGGCGGAGGCCTACCGCACCGACTTCCACCTCTTCGATCGCCGCGCCAAGGGGCTCTGGGGCGGCACCGGCGAGAGCTTCGACTGGGAGCTCCTGCGCGACCACCGCTCCGAGGTGCCGACGATCCTCGCCGGCGGCCTGCGGCCGGAGAACGTCGCCGCCGCGGTGGAGATCGTCCGTCCCTACGCGGTCGACGTCGCCAGCGGCGTCGAGGCCGAGCCGGGGCGCAAGGACCACGCCGCGATGGCGGCCTTCTTCGAGAACGCCCAGCCCCTGGTCGCCGAGACCGGCATCTCCCAGGCATGAGCACGGTCGAGCAGAGGTTCGGGCCCTACGGGGGTCGATACGTCCCTGAGACTTTGATCGCGGCGCTCGACGAGTTGACCGCGGCCTGGGAAGAGGCTCGTGTCGACCCCGACTTCAACCTTCGCCAGGATGCCCTGCGGCGCGACTTCATCGGCCGGCCGACGCCGCTCTACCTCGCCGAGCGGCTTTCCGAGCGGGTCGGCTCCCGGGTCTACCTGAAGCGCGAGGACCTCGCCCACACCGGCGCCCACAAGATCAACAACGCGCTCGGCCAGACCCTGCTCGCCCGGCGGATGGGCAAGCGGCGGATCATCGCCGAGACCGGCGCCGGCCAGCACGGCGTCGCCACCGCCACCGCCTGCGCCCTGCTCGGCCTCGAGTGCGTCGTCTACATGGGCACCGAGGACATCCGCAGACAGGCGCCGAACGTCGAGCGGATGAAGCTGCTCGGGGCCGAGGTGGCGCCGGTCGAATCCGGGGCGCGCACTCTTAAGGAGGCGGTCTCGGCGGCGATCCGCGACTGGGTCGCCAACGTCGAGACGACCCACTACGTGATCGGCTCCGCGGTCGGCCCGGCGCCCTATCCGGCGCTGGTGCGCGATCTGCAGCGGGTGATCGGCGAGGAGGCGCGCGAGCAGGCACTGGCCGTCGAGGGCTCGCTGCCGCGCCGGGTGATCGCCTGCGTCGGCGGCGGCTCCAACGCGATCGGCATCTTCGCCCCCTTCGTCGAGGACGCCGACGTCGCCCTGGTCGGGGTCGAGGCGGGCGGTGACGGGATCGAGACCGGGCGCCACGGCGCCTCGCTCGGGGCCGGGACCACCGGTGTCCTGCACGGCTCGCTCTCCGCGATCGTTGCCGACGAGGAGGGCCAGATCCTCGAGGCCCACTCGGTCTCGGCGGGACTCGACTATCCGGGGACGGGGCCGGAGCACGCCTGGCTCCGGGACACCGGGCGGGCGTCCTACTTCTCGGTCACGGATGACGGCGCGCTCGGGGCGCTGCGGGAAGTCGCCCGCCTGGAGGGCATCATCCCGGCGCTGGAGTCCTCCCACGCAGTGGCCTGGCTGCTCGAGAACCCTCTCAAGGGGGACGGCTTCGACGTGCTCTGCCTCTCGGGGAGGGGCGACAAGGATCTTGCCGAGTATGCGCGCCGGGTTGGGGAGGCCCCCGCATGATTCGGCGGAACAACAGCGGGGAGGTTCCGGCGAATCATGCGGGGGCCTCCCGTATCGCTGCGGCTTTTCAAGCGGCAAGGGACGAGGGGCGCGCCGCGTTGATGCCGTACATGATGGCGGGCTATCCCGATCGGGAGGCGGGGCTGGCCGTGGCGAGGGCCTACGTCGATGCGGGGGCTGACCTGATCGAGCTCGGGGTTCCGTTTTCGGATCCTTTGGCTGACGGCCCCACCATCCATGAGGCTGACACGGTTGCGCTCGAAAAGGGCGCGACGCTGCGGACCGCGCTGGAGGTCTGCGAAGCGGTCGCGGATGAGCTGCCGGTGGTGCTGATGGTCTACGTGAACATGGTGCTCGCGCATGGCGGAGCTGCCCAGTTCGCAGAGCTGGCGCGGGCGGCCGGCGCCACCGGCGTGATAGTGCCGGACCTGCCGCTGGGCGAGGACGAGGAGATCCGGGAGGTGTTCGCCGCGGCAGGCCTGGCGATGGTGCCGCTCGTCGCGCCGACCACCTCCCCGGAGCGCCGCAAGGCGATCTGCGACGTCGCCACCGGCTTCGTCTATGTCGTCTCCACCGTGGGGACCACCGGGGAGCGCGGCGAGCTTCCCGCCGCCCTGGCCGACCTGGTCGCGGCGACCAAGGCGGACGCGGGGGAGACGCCGGTCGCGGTCGGTTTCGGGATCGGCACCCCCGCCCAGGCCGCCGAGGTCGGCAGGGTCGCCGACGGTGTGATCATCGGCAGCCGCCTCGTACGGGCGGCCGGTGAGGGCTCGACCCCGGCCGGTTCGGCCGATGCGGTGGCGGAGTTCCTCGCCGAGACGCGCGTCGCCCTCGCCGGATAGGATGCGCGCATGTTCATGGCCGTCTGGATCTTTCTCGCGCTCGCCGTCACCACGCTCATCTACGCCTGGCTCGGCCAGGGCGGCGGCGTCTCCGGACTGATCTTCTTCGGGATCATGCTGATGGCCGTGATCATCAAGGGCGTCCTGCGGTTCGTCCACGGCGCCCCCGCCGCCGAGCGCCCTCCCGCCTGAGTACCGTCAGGCGCGGATCGCGACGATCTGCAGGTACTCGGGCTCCAGCACCAAAGCCCGCTCGTTCTCGTTGACCTCTTCGAGGTAGGCGCGCATATCGGCTTCCAGGGCCGGCGCGCCCTCCGGGCCGACCTTGTCGAAGGCCGTCTTCAGCGGGCCGAAGTAGGTGCGGAAGAACTCCAGGTAGTGATCGGCGGAGCGGAATGCCTGGCGGCTGACGCGGCGCTCGGCCCGTAGCTCGACGATCCCGTCGCCGAACAGCTTGCGCACGTGCTCCTCGCTGCCCCAGAGGACCGGTGGCACGGTGCCCGGCGGCGGTCCGCCGACGTGCTTGGCGAGCACCATGAACATCTTCGCGAGGCCGCCGTCTGGGGTCCAGCTGGCCATCCCGATCCGCCCGCCGGGCTTCACCACGCGCAACAGCTCGGCCGCGGTGCGCTCCTGGTCCGGGGCGAACATCGCGCCGAAGATCGACATCGCCACGTCGAAGCTCGCGTCCTCGAAAGGGAGATCCTGGGCGTCGGCCTCGACGAACTCGACGCCGAGGCGCTCCGCCGCCGCCCGTTCGCGACCCCGCTCGAGCAGTGCCGGGACGAAGTCGCAGCCCACCGCGCCGCCCCAGGAGCGCCGCGCCGCCGCGATCGCCCCGTTGCCGCTGCCGCAGGCGACGTCGAGGACCTTTTCGTCGGGGAGGATCTCGAGCGCTTCGGCGAGGTTTTCGGCGACGCCGGTGATCATCGCCGCGACCATCGAGAAGTCGCCCTCGGACCAGGTCTGTTGCTGGGCGGCGGTGACCGCGGCGAGGTCCGGGGCGTCGGGCATCGCTCTCTAAGCTAGCTCCATGCGGATAGGCGTGCTGACCGGAGGCGGGGACTGCCCCGGGCTGAACGCCGTGATCCGTGCCGTGGTGCGCAAGGGCGTCGGCATCCAGGGACACGAGTTCGTCGGCTACCGGGACGGCTGGCGCGGCCCGCTCGAGGACGACCGGCGGCCGCTCGGGGTGCCCGAGGTGCGCGGCATCCTGCCTCGCGGCGGCACCATCCTCGGCTCCTCCCGGACCAACCCGTTCGGGCGCGACGGCGGGCCGGAGCGGATCGCGGCCAACCTGGCGGCGGCCGGGGTGGACGGGCTGATCGCGATCGGCGGCGAGGACACGCTCGGTGCCGCCTCGCGCCTCCACACCGAGCACGGCCTGAACGTCGTCGGGGTGCCGAAGACGATCGACAACGACCTCTCGGCCACCGACTACACCTTCGGCTTCGACACCGCGATCAACATCGCGATGGAGGCGATCGACCGCCTCCACACCACCGCCGACAGCCACCACCGGGTGCTGATCGCCGAGGTGATGGGACGGAACGCGGGCTGGATCGCCGTGCACGCCGGGCTGGCGGGCGGCGCCAACGCGATCCTCATCCCGGAGCGCGAGTTCGACGTCGACGCGGTCTGCGAGCTGGTCGGCCGTCGCTTCGCGAGCCACTTCGCGCCGATCATCGTCGTCGCCGAGGGGGCGGCGCCGATCGGCGGGCTGCCGGGTTCCGACGAGGCGAAGACCGATGCCTTCGGCCACGCCCGCCTGGGCGGGGTAGGGCACTGGCTGGAGGGGGAGATCGAGCGGCGCACCGGCAAAGAGACGCGGGCCACCGTGCTCGGCCACGTGCAGCGCGGCGGCACCCCGACCGCCTTCGACCGCGTCCTCGCGACCCGCTTCGGCCTGCACGCGATCGACGCCGTCGACGCGGGGCGCTGGGGGACGATGGCGGCGCTGCGCGGCACCGAGATCAAGCTGGTTGAGCTCACTGAGGCGACGGCGGCGCTCAAGACCGTGCCCGAGTCGCTTTATGCGGAGTCGGAGGTGTTCTTCGGGTGAGCTGCGAGGGAGGGTGCTCCGGGGGGCGCCACCGGGGGTGACCCGGCGGAACGACAGCGGGGAGGTTCCGGCGGGTCACCCCCGGTGGCGCGGTTGCGGGGCGTGGCTCGCGGTGGCCGCCGGGCTCGCGGCTGTCGTGCTGAGCGTCGCGGGGTGCGGGGGAGGAGACGCCGAAGGGGCCACGGTGAGTGTTTACGTGGCTGCGAAGCTGTGCGCGGGGGCGAAGGCGGAGCTTGCGGCTCATGGGGTGGAAGCGGGGCACTACAAGATCGCGGTCCGCTGTCTGGCGCCCAGCGAACGGGGTGGAGGGGGCGTCGACCTCGCCACCGCCGGTTCCAACGCACGGCGCGCGACCGAGGACACCAGCGCGGTCGCCATGCTCGAAGTTCCCGGTCCCGGCAACAAGTTCTCCGAACCGATCCTCGAATCGGCAGGGATCCCGCTCATCACCTCGGGGTCCGGGAATCAGGGCATGAAGCGCATCATCTCTGCCATCGAAGATGCGGGTTCATCCAGCGTCCGCGACTCGGTGAGAGAAGCCCTGGAAAACGTTTGAGCGGAGGGCGCGGGGTCACCCGCCGGAACCTCCCCGCTGTTGTTCCGCCGGGCGACCCCGGGGCCTCCGCCCTCGGAACGCTCCTCAGCCCACCAGATTCCGCAGCGCCCCGTCGATCTCCGGGTACTTGAACCCGTACCCAAGCTCCTCCGTCCTTCGCGGCAGCACCCTCTGCCCTCCCTGCGCCACCTTCCCGAACTCTTTGCCGAATTTGACCTCGACCGCGAAGCCGGGGATCGGCAGCACGGCGGGGCGGTGGAGCGCCCGTCCCAGCGCCTTCGACCACTCCTTGTTGGTGACCGGGTTCGGGGCGGTGCCGTTGACGACGCCGCTGACGCTCTCCGTGTCGAGTGCCCAGGCGAGGATGCCGATCTCGTCCGAGAGGTGAATCCACGGCACCCACTGCCTGCCACCCGCGAGCGGGCCGCCGAGGCCGAGCTTGAAGGGCAGGAGGAGCTCGCCGAGGATGCCGCCGCCGGTCTCCATCACCTGGCCGGTGCGGACGATCGCGAGGCGCACCCCCGCCGCCTCGACCTCGCGCGCCGCCGCCTCCCACTCGACGCAGACTTCGGCGTCGAAGCCCGCGCCGGGGGCGCTCGCCTCGTCGAGCGTCTCGTCACCGCGGTCGCCGTAGTAGCCGACCGCCGACTGGCTGACCAGCACCCTCGGCTTCGTCGCCAGCCCCTCGATCGCGCCGACCAGGTTGTGGGTGGCGACCCGGCGCGAGTCCATGATCTTCCGCTTCGCGTCGTCGGTCCAGCGCTGGTCGATCCGCTCGCCGACCAGGTTGACCACTCCGTCGACGCCCTCGAAGGCGGCCGCGGCCGGCCGTTCGAGGGTCGGCTCCCAGGCGTGCCAGGTCACCTGCGGCTGTGCCCCGCGCGCCTTGTCGGGATCGCGGGTGAGGCCGACGACCTCGTCGCCGCGCCGCAACAGCTCGGCGCAGAGCGCGCGGCCGATCCGGCCGCTCGCCCCGGTGATGAGGACCCGCATCAGCCCGCCTCGACGGTGGCGAAGGTCCCGGTCTCCTCGTTGAGACGGGAGATGCCGTCGCGCTTGGCCTCCTCGACCACGGCTTCGGCGACCTTCGGGGCGACTTCGCGGTTGAAGACGCTGGGGATGATGTAGTCCTCGGCGAGGTCGACCTCGGCGACGGCGGCCGCGATCCCCTTCGCGGCGGCGAGCTTCATCGCCTCGGTGATCTGCGGCGCGCCCGCGTCGAGGGCGCCGCGGAAGATGCCGGGGAAGGCGAGGACGTTGTTGATCTGGTTCGGGTAGTCGGAGCGCCCGGTGGCCATGATCCGCACGTGGGGGGCGGCCTCCTCGGGCATCACCTCGGGGGTCGGGTTGGCCATCGCGAAGACGATCGCGTCGTCGTTCATCTTGGCCAGCGACTCGGCCTTGATGATCCCGGGGCCGGAGAGGCCGATGAAGAGGTCCATGCCGTCGATTACGTCGTCGGGCTGCCCGTGGATGTGCTCGGGGTTGGAGATCTCGGCGTACCAGCGCTTGGTCGAGTTCATCTCGCCGGAGGCGTAGTCGGCGCGCTCGGTCGAGAGGGCGCCCTGACGGTCGGCGCCGATGATCTGCGTGATCCCCGCCTCGAGCATCATTTTCGTCACCGCGATCCCCGCCGCGCCGAGGCCGACGACGAGGACGCGGAGGTCCTCGATCGGCTTGTCGACGATCTTCAGCGCGTTGAAGAGCGCCGCCATCGTCACCACCGCGGTGCCGTGCTGGTCGTCGTGGAAGACCGGGATGTCGAGGGCCTCCTTGAGCCGGTCCTCGATCTCGAAGCAGCGCGGGGCGGAGATGTCCTCGAGGTTGACCCCGCCGAAGGTCGGCGCCATCAGTTCGACCGTGCGGACGATCTCGTCGGCGTCCTTGGTGTCGAGGCAGATCGGGAAGGCATCGACCCCGGCGAACTCTTTGAAGAGCATGCACTTGCCCTCCATGACCGGCATCGCCGCCTCGGGGCCGATGTCGCCGAGCCCGAGCACCGCGGTGCCGTCGGAGACGACCGCCACGGTGTTCTTCTTGATCGTGTACTCGAAGGCCTTGGCCCGATCGTGGTGGATGTCCATGCAGACCCGGGCGACCCCCGGCGTGTAGGCCATCGAGAGGTCGTCGCGCGTTTTCACCGGGTACTTGTTGTGCATGTCGATCTTGCCGCCGCGATGCATCTGCATCGTGCGGTCCACGTAGTCGAGCACCCGCGCGCCTCGCGTCGAACCGATCGCCCGCAGGATCCGCTCCCAGTGGTCGCGGTCGGAGGCGTCGATCGTGAACTCACGCACCCGTTTCCCCTCCGGCCCGGCGCCCGGCACCAGGTCGACGCCCTGCAGCTGTCCCCCCGCCTCGGCGATCGCCGCGGTCAGTTTCCCGAGCGGCTCCTGCCGCGCATCGAGCTCGACCCGGATGGTGACGCTGTATTGCGCGCTGTTGGCCATGTGCGCAATCGAATCAGATTCCCGCTGCGAGCAGGCTGCGCCGATGTTTTGTCCTAGGGTGCGCCAAATGCTCAAGCGCCTCCTGGTCGGTCTCGTGGTAACCGCGTTCCTGGTGGTCACCACCGCGGCGTTTGGCGCCTCGCCTCCATCTGCGTCGAGTGAATCAGCGAAGGAAGTGCGTGAAGCCACCCCCGGGGCGACCCCGGGAAACCCGTTTCCATCGCCGCATGGACTGAGGATCCGCGGTGCGCACGGCTACTCGATCGTGCTCAACGCGTCTCCCGGCGCCAGTGGGAACGTCGGTCGGCTACACGTCGCGGCTTCGGGTCGTGCAGGCAGGGTCTACTACTCAGCCCGGGTGGATCTCCGGAACGAAGGGCTCAAGGCGAACCTGGGTCGGTTCGGACGGGTCGACCTTCGGTGGGTCCCCGCCGGCGGCGTCAGCGAGGTCACGGAGAGGTGCCACCACCACCCAAGGCGCTTCTTCTTCGTAACTGGTGCCTACGTAGGAACCCTGAGGTTTCGCGGTGGACGTGGGTTCACGACGGCGCGGGCGCGGCGGGTCGTCTGGCGGCGCGCCTGGTACGCCGATGCGAGCATCTGCAGTCTCGGGATCCAGGAAGGCACTCCTGGACCCGGGGAGCATCTGGAAGCCGGAGCGAAGGGCACCAAGAAGCTATGGCAATCGCCGACCAGTCTCGACATGGTGCAGGAGAAGCAGGGCGCCCCGATCGCCTACGAGGCCCGACAGAACGAACGGGTCGGGCAGGTCGGATTGGAACGGGTGGCGTGGGCTTGGGCCGGGGGGAAGACCCTCAACTTCGAACCGGATTTCTCCTCCGCCGAGATTCACCCGCCGGCCCCATTTTCCGGCAGTGCCCGCTTTGAAGCGACCAAAGGGTCGCGTGGCTCCTGGCTCGGTGACCTTCTCGTCGATTTCCCTGATCGTCCCGATGTCCGCCTCGCCGGGAAGACGTTCGAAGCTTCGTTCGAGTCCTATTTCCACGTGGTGCGCGAAGAATTGTGATCTGAGGGGCGAGAGGCGGAGCTGTGGAGCCTTACCGTCGCTATGCGACGGTTTCTCTCCACACCCGGCCTACGGATCGCGTCGATCGCCGAGCGACAGCACGGGGTCGTGACCGTCGAGCAGCTTCGTGAGGTGGGGCTCGACGAGGCGGCGATTCGACGTGCGGTCGCCGCCGGGAGGCTGCATCGCCTATATCGCGGCGTGTATGCGGTGGGGCATCGCAGCCTCTCGTGGCGGGGACGGTGGTTGGCGGCGGTGCTCGCGGCGGGGGAGGGGGCGGTGCTGAGTCATTCGAGTGCCGCCGCTCTGTGGGGGTTCTTGCGACCGATCCAAGGTCCGGTGCACGTCACCGTCGCCGCCGCTGTTCGTCGCAATTCACGGCCGTGACTCCGGGTGCGCCGCTCCCGCACCCTGCGCTCGTCCCACGTCACTCATCGTCACGGCATCGCCGTCACCACCCCCGCCCGCACCATCGAAGACGTCCGCCCTGAACTCGAGCCCTACCTCTTCCGGCGCGCGCTCCGTCAGGCGGAGCTCGCCGGGCACCGCGTCCCGCATCTTTCCGCCGTGAAGCGCACCCGCTCCGACCTCGAGCTGCTCTTTCTCGTCCTCTGCGAGCGCCACGGTTTGCCGCGCCCGCTCGTCAACCGCCGCGTCCACGGTCGCCTCGTCGACTTCTTCTGGCCCGAGCACCGCCTCGTGGTCGAGACCGATAGCTGGGAGTACCACCGCGGCTCGGTCTCCTTCGAGGACGACCACGACCGCGACCTCGACCTGCATGCCCACGGCATCGCCACTCGCCGCTACACCGGCGACCAGCTCGAACGCTCCCCGGGTGCCGTCGCCGCGGACCTTCGCGATGCGCTCGGCCTCGCCTCATAGAGTGGGCGGGTGCCCGACGCGCCCGAGCTCTTCCTGATCGACGGCAACAGCCTCGCCTACCGCGCCTTCTTCGCCCTGCCGGAGTCGATCGGGACCAGCGACGGGAGGCCGACCAACGCGATCTTCGGGCTCGCCTCGATGCTGGTGAAAATCATCGACGAGCACCACCCGCAAGGGGTGATCGTCGCCTGGGACGCGGGCTGGAGCGGGCGCGAGAAGACCTACGACCTCTACAAGGCGCAGCGCAAACCGCGCCCCGACCTCCTCCGCGAGCAGTGGCCGCATCTGATGCCGCTGGTCGAGGCGTTCGGCTACACCAACGTCAAGGTCGAAGGTTTCGAGGCCGACGACGTGATCGCCTCGCTCGCCCGCCGCGCCCGCGAGGAGGGGATCGACGTGATGGTGGTGACCGGCGACCGCGACGCCTACCAGCTGGTCGGTGACGGGATCCGGGTGATGAGCACCTCGCGCGGGATCACCGAGACGAAGATCTACGACGCGGCCGCGGTCGAGGAGCGCTATGGGGTGCCGCCGGAGCTGATCACCGACCTGATGGGGCTGCGCGGCGATACCTCCGACAACATTCCCGGCGTCCCCGGGATCGGCGAGAAGACCGCGACGCAGCTGCTGCAGAAATTCGGCTCGCTCGACGGGGTGCTGGCGAGCGTCGACGAGATCTCCGGCGCCAAACGCAAGGAGAACCTGACGAACCACGCCGACGACGCGCGGATGTCGAAGGCGCTGGCGACGCTGCAATATGACATCGAGACCGGGGTCGATCTCGCGGCGGCGATGGAGAGCGAGCCCGACCGTGGCGCGCTCCGGGACTTCATGCGCGAGTTCGAGCTCCGCGCCGTCATGGAGCGCCTCGAAGAAGCCCTGCCGGAGGGCGACGCCGTCCCCGGACGCAAGGTCGAGACCGAGCTCGCGGTCGAGACCGTCGAGGCGACCCCCGCCGAGATCGGCGATGCGCCCCGCATCGCGATGGCGCTCGACGGCGAGCGCTGGGCCGCCGCCGCGGGCGAGCGCATCCTCACCGGCACCGCCTCTCACGACGAGCTAGCTGTCGCCCTCGCCGACAAGCCGCTCGCCGGCCACGACCTGAAGAGCCTCGGCGGCGGGCGCCACGGCCTGCTCGCCGCCGCCGCCCGCGAGGGGGTCGAGCTCGGCCTCGAGCACGACACGATGCTCGCCGCCTACCTGATCGAGCCGCAGCGCCGCACCTACGAGCTGACCGAGCTCGCCGCCGACGCCGGGATCGGGATCGCGGAGGGTGCCGCCGCCTCCGACGGCAAGGAGGACGACGGCCAGCTCTCGCTCGGCGAGGAGGTCGAGGCGGGCCTCGACCCGGCCGAGGAGGCGCGCCTCGTCGCCGCCCTCGCCGAGGATCAGCTGCCGCGGATCATCGGGCTCGGCCTGGAGACGCTGATGCGCGAGGTCGAGCTCCCTCTGATCGGTGTCCTCGCGGCGATGGAACGCGAGGGCCTGAAGCTCGACGCCGGGCGCCTCGCCGAGGTCGGCGCCGGATTCGGCGAGCGGATCGACACGCTCGAAACGGAGATCTACGGGCTCGCCGACGAGGAGTTCACGATCGGCTCGCCGCAGCAGGTCGGCCGCATCCTCTTCGAGAAGCTCGAGCTGTCGAAAAAAAGGCGCGGGAAAACCGGTTATTCGACCGACGCCCGCGTCCTCGCCCAGATCCGCGACGAGCACCCGATCGTCGAGAAGATCGAGTCCTGGCGCGAGCTGACCAAGCTGAAGAACACCTACCTCGACTCGCTGCCCGACCTGATCGACCCGCAGACCGGCCGCGTCCACACCACCTTCAACCAGGCGGCGACGACCACCGGGCGCCTCTCCAGCACCAACCCGAACCTGCAGAACATCCCGATCCGCACCGATCTCGGCCGCCCGGTCCGCGCCTGCTTCGTCGCCGAGGAGGGCGCCCGGCTGCTATCCGCCGACTACAGCCAGGTGGAGCTCCGCGTCCTCGCCCACGTCGCCGACGAGGGGGTGCTGAAGGATGTCTTCCACGCCGGTGAGGACGTCCACGCGGCGACCGCCGCCGAGGTCTTCGAGATCGCCCCGGAGGAGGTCGACGTCGGTCAGCGCTCGAAAGCCAAGATGGTCAACTTCGGGATCGTCTACGGGTTGACCGGCTTCGGCCTCGCCGACCGCCTCAACATCCCCCGCAAGGAGGGCGAGGAATTCGTCGCCCGCTATCTCGAACGCTTTCCCGCCGTGCGTCGCTTCCGCGAGGAGGTGGTCGAGCGCGCCCAGGAGGAGGGCTACGTGACGACCCTGATGGGACGCCGCCGGCCGATCCCCGAGCTGCGCTCCGGCAACCCCAACACGCGCCGCCTCGGCGAGCGCCTCGCCGTCAACACCGTGATCCAGGGGACCGCCGCCGACATCATCAAGGTGGCGATGGTCCGCTGCTGGGCGCGCCTGCGCGAGGAGCGCATGCAGACCCGCCTCGTCCTCCAGATCCACGACGAGCTCCTCTTCGAGGGGCCGCCGGAGGAGATGGACGCGGCGCTCGAGCTGGTGCGGCGGGAGATGACCCTCGCCTACGACCTCGATCCGGCGCTCGAGGTCGACGCCGGCGTCGGCACCGACTGGCTGAACGCGAAGTAGCTACGCCGCGGTCGGGACGCCGGGCTCGGTGCGCTGTGGGGCCGCGTCGGCGAACTCGGGAGGGGCGATCCGCAGGTAGTGGCGAAACGACCAGTCGACGAAGCGCCGCACACCGAAGAGGCGGATCAGCGGCCCGAGCAGCCACGGCGGCACCCGGGGCACGATCTTCTGGGTGCGCAGCATCCACCTGAACTTCCACTCGTGCGAGTCGCTGAACTCGGCGTATCGCGCCGCCGCCTGCTCGCGCGTCTGGCGACCCTCGACGACGCCGCGCAGCTCCCGTCCCAGCGCGATCCCGAAGTAGAGCGCGGTGCGGATCCCCTCGGCGGTCAGCGGCAGGCAGTGCCCGGCGGAGTCGCCGGCGAAGAAGACGCCGCGCCCGGTCGCCGCGCGCAGCTTGTGGGGGATCCAGTTGCCCTGGTAGCGGACCCGGTCGCGGTCGAGGTCCGTGGCGAGCAGCTCGGTCGTCCCCCGCACGTGGAAGCGCGGGTCGAAGGAGCCGACCCCGATCCGGGTCTCCTCGCCCGCCGGGAAAGACCAGCCGTAGCCGGCCGGGACGTAGCGGCGGTCGATCCAGATCTCGAGGTCCTCGGCGCCGCCCTCCGGGTGCACCTCGAGGCCGCGCGAGAGCGGCGCTTCCGGCGGCTGGTAGCCCGCCGGGCCGGACAGCACCCGGCGCCAGCCGAGGGCGTCGACGACCAGTGGCGCGGAGATCAGCCCGCGGTCGGTCTCGACGCCGACCGCGTCGGACCCGTCTGCGCCGCCGCCCGCCAGCCCCTCGACCTTGGCCGTCTCGAAGCGCGCGTCGCACTCCGCCCAGAGCAGCGCGCAGAGCTGCCGGTAGTCGAAGGTCGAGAAGGTCCAGGGCAGCTTGTAGCGCGAGTCGCCGTGCGGGGTGTGGATGACGAGCTCGTCGAAGCGCTGCCGCTCCGCCTCCATCAGGCCCAGCTGTTCGAGCCACAGGGTGGGGATGCCGCAGGCCGAGGTCTGGCGCTCGCCGATCTCGTAGCGGTCGACGATCAGCACGTCGGCGCCGGACCCGGCGAGCTCCCGCGCCACCGCCAGCCCGGCGAAGCTCGCCCCGCAGATCAGCACGTCGTGGGTTCCCGCCAGGGAAGTACGCTCGTCGCCTCGTTTCGTCGCTCGGGTCGGCACCGTCCGGCAGGGTATCGGCGAGGCCCGGTCGCCGCGTCGTATCTGCCACAATGCCCAACCCGATGGCTGCGACCGAGACCATGACCCCTGCGCCCAGCGCGACCCCCGTCGAGGGCAGCGGCGGCCTGCTGCTCAACATCGACGGCCAGATCGTCCCCAACTACGCGGCGACGATGGTGTCGTTCGAGGAGGGCGACGTCGTCAACGGCAAAGTCGTCCGCATCGACAAAGACGAGGTGCTGGTCGACATCGGCTACAAGGCCGAGGGGGTCATCCCCAGCAACGAGCTCTCGATCCGCAAGTCGGTCAACCCGTCCGAAGAGGTCGAGCTCGGCGAGGAGGTCGACGCCCTGGTCCTCACCAAGGAGGACTCCGAGGGCCGCCTGATCCTCTCCAAGAAGCGCGCCCGCTTCGAGAAAGCCTGGCGCCGCATCGAGATCGCCGCCGACTCCGGCGAACCGGTCGAAGGCAGCGTGATCGAGGTCGTCAAGGGCGGCCTGATCCTCGACCTCGGGGTGCGCGGCTTCCTGCCCGCCTCGCTGGTCGACATCCGCCGCGTCCACAACCTCGACGAGTTCATGGGCCAGACGCTCGAGTGCAAAGTGATCGAGCTGAACCGCTCGCGCAACAACGTCGTCCTCTCGCGCCGCGCGGTGCTGGAGGAGGAGCGCAAGGAGGTCCGCGAGCAGATCCTCGGCCGCCTCGAGCCGGGCCAGGTCGTGGAAGGCAAGATCTCCAACATCGTCGACTTCGGCGCCTTCGTCGACCTCGACGGGATCGACGGCCTGATCCACATCTCCGAGCTTTCCTGGAGCCACGTCAACCACCCGTCGGAAGTGGTGGCGATCGGCGACACGGTGCGGATCAAAGTCCTCGACATCGACCGCGACCGCCAGCGCATCAGCCTCGGCCTGAAGCAGACGCAGGAGGACCCGTGGCAGCGGGTGATCTCGACCCACCGCCCCGGCGACGTGCTCGAGGGCACGGTGACCAAGGTCGTCGCCTTCGGCGCCTTCGTCGAAATCCTGCCGGGCGTCGAGGGCCTGGTCCACATCTCCGAGCTCGCCGACCACCACGTCGAGAACCCCTCCGAAGTGGTCGAGCCGGGCGCCAAGCTGAACGTCAAGATCCTCGAGATCGACGAAGACCGCCGCCGCCTCTCGCTCTCGATCAAGCGGGTCGAGGGCCAGAACATGCCGATGCAGGGTCTCGGCGAGCAGATCGCCGCCGCCAACGCCGGCGAGGCCGAGACCGAGTCCGGCGAGGAGGCTCCGGTGGCCGAGGTTCCCGCCGCGGAGGCTCCGACCGTCGAGGGCGACGCCGAAGAGGCCGCGATCGACCTTGCCGAGGATTCCGCCGTCGAGGATCAGGAAGTCGAGTCACCCTCGGTCGAGGCCGAGACCGTCGCCGCCGAGGTGCCGGAGGAGGCGACCGCCGAGGCCGCGGTAGAGGCGGAGGCGGAGGTCCCCGTCGAGGAGGCTCCCGTTGCCGAGGAGGCCCCGGCCGAGGAGGAGACTCCGGCGGTCGAGGATGCCCCGGCCGCCGAGGCGTCCGAGGCCCCGGTCGACACCGACGAGGCGTCCGCGGACGCCGACGGCAGCGAGCCCGAGCAGGGCTGAGCGGCAGGCGTCTTGGCGCCGCCGCTGACGATCGGTCTCACCGGCGGCATCGCCGCGGGTAAGTCGGAGGCACTGGCCGCGTTCGGGCGGCTGGGTGCGGCGACCCTCTCCAGTGACGCGGTCGTCCACGACCTGCTCGAAGGCGAGCCGCTGCGCAGCGAGTTGGTCGAGCGCTGGGGCCCCGAGGTCGCCCCGCCCGGCGCGCCCACCGACCGCGCCCGGATCGGCGGGATCGTCTTCGCCGACCCGGAGGAGCTGTCCTGGCTCGAGTCCCGGATCCATCCCGCGGTGAGCGCCGCGACGGTCGAGTGGATGGCGGGGCTGCCGGCGGACACCGAGGTCGCGGTGATCGAGGTTCCGCTGCTCTTCGAGGGTGGTAGGCCGGAGGCTTTCGACACGATCGTCTCGGTCGCCGCCGCCGAGGACGTCCGCCGCGAACGCGCCGCGGCCCGCGGCCACGCCCTGGTCGATGCTCGCGAGGCGCGCCAGCTGACCCAGGAGGAGAAGGCCGAGCGGGCCGATCACGTGATCGTCAACGACGGCAGCGTCGAGGACCTCGAGGCCGCCCTGTCCGCGCTGCTCGCGAAGCTGCAGGGATGAGTGGGAGGGCCGGGCGCCGACGAGGTGGCCGCTGGCCGATCTGGGGCGGGATCAGCGTCGTGATCGGGCTGGCGGTCGGGATACTGGTCGCCAACGGCACCTTCGACAAGGCGATCCAGCACCTCACCCTGCCGCTCGAGCACGAGGACATCATCCGCCAGCAAGCGCAGGAAAAGGGCGTCGACGCGGCGCTGATCGCGGCGGTGATCGACACCGAGTCGAAGTTCTCGGACGCCGAATCGAGCGCCGGCGCCCGCGGCCTGATGCAGATCACCCCGGAAGCGGCGAAGTACATCGAGAAGCGAAGCGGCGGCACCACCTTCAACCTCGAAGACCTCTCCGATCCCGAAATCAACATCCGCTACGGGACCTTCCTGCTGAAGGAACTGCTCGAACGCTACGAAGGCGACGTGGTCGCGGCCCTGGCCGCCTACAACGCCGGCCCGGGCAACGCCGACAAGTGGGGCGGGGCGGGGCTGACGGTCGACCGGATCCCGTATCCGGAAACGCGCGCCTACGTCGAAGACGTGCTCGAAAGGCAAAAGGAGTACCGGGAAAAGTACGCTTCGGAGCTCGGGTATGAATCGGGGGGATAGGTCGAACCCGCGGGTCTGGGCGCTCGCGCTGGCGGTCGGGGTGGTCCTCGCCGACTCGTCGATCGTCGTCCTCGCCCTGCCCGACATCTATCGGGACCTCGACACCTCGGTCTTCGGCGTCACCTGGGTACTGGTCTCCTTCAACCTGGTGATGGCGCTGGCGGCGGTCCCGGCGGCGATGGTGGCGCGACGCGTGGGGCCGGGGCGGGCGGCCGCCGTCGGATTGGCGATCTTCGCCGGGGCGGGGCTCGCCTGCGGGGTGTCCGAACACCTCTCGACGCTTCTGATCGCGCGCTCGATCCAGGCCCTGGGCGGGGCGCTCGCGGTGACCGCGGCGCTCGAGCTGCTGCCGGTCACGGTCGGCTCGGAGCAGCGCGCGACCGCCGTCTGGGCGACCGCCGGGGCGACCGGCGCGGCGCTCGGTCCCGCGCTCGGCGGCATCCTCACCCAGCTCGTCTCCTGGCAGTCGATCTTCCTGCTCCAGGTGCCGGTCGCGCTCGCCGCCGCGGTGCCGATCCTCACCGTCGCCCGCCACGAGATGTCGACCCGGGTGATCGAGTCCGAGGTCAGCCGCACCGGCAGGCCACACCTGTGGGCGAACGTCGCCCTGGCGATGGTCTCCGCCTCGATCGCGGGCGCGCTCTTCCTGCTCGTGCTGCTGCTGATCGAAGGCTGGCGCCTCAGCCCGATCGGCGCCGCGATCGTCGTCTCGGTGATGCCGCTCGCGGCGGTGCTGGGGTCGCGGCTCGGTGGCTGGGTGGCGGACGCCCGCGCCCGCGCCGCGGCGGGCGCGCTCCTCCTCGCCGGTGGCCTCGGCGCGCTGGCGCTGCTGCCGAAGGCCACCGTGGCGCTGACCGTGCCGCCGCAGATCCTGGTCGGCGTCGGGCTCTCGCTCGTCCTCTCGGCGCTGACCGAGACGGCGCTCGCCGGGCGCGCCCCGCAGGCGATCCACGGCGGCTGGACGATCTCCGCCCGTCATGCCGGCGTCGTCGTCGGCCTTCTCGCGTTGACGCCGGTCTTCACCCACGACATCGAAGTCCAGCAGCACCAGGCGATCGACGCCGGCACCGCGGTGATCCTCGACTCGCCGATCAGGCCGCTGCTGAAGATCGACCTGGCGCAGAAGATCAGCGACCACCTCGAAGCCGAGGACGGCAAGGTGCCGAACCTCGGCAACGTCTTCGACCCGTTGCCAGAAGAAGAACCGGAACGCTCGGAAGTGGTCGAGCTGCGCGAAGAACTGCAGGACCAGCTCGACCGCGGCGCCACCCACGCCTTCAGTCCCTCGTTCGCGATCGCCGCCCTGATCGCGCTGCTGGCGCTCCTGCCGATCGGGCTGGCGCGGAGGCTGGACCTGTGAGCCGCGGCCGGATCATCGTGCTCGGGGCGCTGCTTGTCTCGCTGGCGCTGGTCGGCGTCTACTTCGCGGCGGGCGGCGCCTCCTATACCCCGGAGCAGACCCAGAACCCGTGCAAGCCGCGCCCGCCCGAGCAGACCAGCGGCGGGCTGGAAGGGCTGGCGGAGAAGATCACCCTCTCCGCCCTCGACGGGGCGGCATGTCAGCTCGGGGTGAGCCGCGAGCGGCTGGCCCGCGCGCTCGCCACCAAGGAGGCCCGCGAACGCTTCGCCAAGCGGTACCACATCGATGACGAAAAGCTCGCCAAGGCACTCCGCGCGGGGCTGCTGCGGGCCGTCGACGATGCGGTGGAACACGAAGAACTGAGCCCGCTCCTCGCCGCGCCGGTGCGCGCGACGATCGAAAACGTGCCGCTCGAAGAGGTGATCGAACTGGTCCAGGACGGCAAGAAGCTGCTCAGCGGTGAAGGCATCCTCGGCGGCCTCGGCACCGCGATCGAAGAACTGATCCCCTGACCCCCCTTTTTGCGTTCGCAGTTCTGGTCGCTATCCGACCATTTCTGCGAACGCACTAGCGTCCGGTCGCGCGCCAGACCCAGAGCATCGCCAGCGGCTGCAGCGGCAGCCGTGCCCACAGCGCCCAGCGCGGGATCTTGTTCCCGAGGCCGGGGACCTTCTCCGGGCTGACCGCCATCCAGACGTTGGCCGGGAAGACGGCGAGCAGCAGCCCGAGCAGCCCCCAACGGCCGGCCCCGCGGGTGGTGGGATGGAGGACGGCAAGTCCGCCCGCGATCTCGGCGACGCCGGAGATCGCCACCGACTCCCGTTTCGGGAACGGCGGCGGCACGATCGCTTCATAAGGCCGCGGCCGCACGAAGTGCAGCGCCCCGGCAAAAGTGAAGAAGGCGGCCAGTGCCGCACGCGAAGCTCTCATCGACGCAAGTCTCCCACGCCACCCCGTCCGCCCGCCGCCCGGTGCGTTCGCACTTCGTTCCGCTAGCCGGAACTTTCTGCGAACGCACCTGTGCCGGCCGCGTCACCCGCCTCGGTATCTTCAATTTCGTGCCGGATTTCAAGCTGAACCCCGCCTACGTCCCTACCGCGGACCAGCCGAAGGCGATCGCCGGGCTCGCCGAGGGGCTCGGGACCGGGGAGCGCTTCCAGACCCTGCTCGGCGCCACCGGCACCGGCAAGACCTTCACGATGGCCGGGGTGATCGCCGCGGTGCAGCGTCCGGCGCTTGTCATCGCCCACAACAAGACGCTCGCCGCCCAGCTCTGCAACGAGTTCCGCGAGTTCTTCCCGGAGAACGAGGTCAACTACTTCGTCTCCTACTACGACTACTACCAGCCGGAGGCATATGTCCCGGCGCAGGATCTCTACATCGAGAAGGACAGCTCGATCAACGACGAGATCGACCGCCTGCGCCACGCCGCCACCGCCTCGCTCTTCGCCCGCCGCGACGTGATCATCGTCGCCTCGGTCTCCTGCATCTACGGGATCGGCTCGCCCCAGGTCTACAACGAAAAAATGCAGCTCTTCCAGGTCGGCAAGGAAATCGACCGTGACGAAGTGCTGCGCAAGCTGGTCAAGATGCAGTACCAGCGCAACGACTCGGTGCTCGGCCGCGGCGCCTTCAGGGTGCGCGGCGAGGTGCTCGAGATCATGCCCTCCTACGCCGAGACGGCGTACCGGATCGCGCTTTTCGGCGACGAGATCGAGGGCATCCAGCACTTCGACCCGCTGACCGGCGAGGTGATCGACGAGATCGACCACGTCTCGGTCTGGCCGGCGTCGCACTACGTCACCAAAGACGAGACGGTCGAGCGCGCCGTCGAGGAGATCCGCGCCGAACTGGAACAACGGACCGCCGAACTCGAGAACGAAGGCAAACAGTTGGAGGCCCACCGGCTGCGTCAGCGGACCTCCTACGACATCGAGATGATCAAGGAGCTCGGCTTCACCTCGGGGATCGAGAATTACTCGCGGATACTCGACGGTAGGCCCCCCGGCTCGCCGCCGCACACCCTGATCGACTACTTCCCGGACGACTTCGTCTGCTTCATCGACGAGAGCCACCAGACCGTGCCCCAGATCGGCGGCATGTACGAGGGCGACCGCTCGCGCAAGCAGACCCTGGTCGACTTCGGCTTCCGGCTGCCCTCGGCGATCGACAACCGGCCGCTCAAGTTCGACGAGTTCCTCGACCGGGTGCGGCAACTGGTGATGGTCTCGGCGACGCCGGGCCAGTTCGAGAAAGCGGAATCGTCGCGGATCGTCGAGCAGATCGTGCGGCCGACCGGGATCGTCGACCCGGCGATCGAGCTGCGCGCCACCCGCAACCAGATCGACGACCTGATGAACGAGGCAAAACGTGTCTCCGACGCGGGGGAGCGGGTCCTCGTCACGACGCTGACCAAGAAGATGGCCGAGGACCTGACCGCCTACCTGCTCGAGTACGGGGTCAAGGTCCGCTACCTGCACTCCGAGATCGACACCCTGGAACGGATACAGATCGTCCGCGACCTGCGGCTCGGCGAGTACGACGTGCTGGTCGGGGTCAACCTGCTGCGCGAGGGCCTCGACCTGCCCGAGGTCTCGCTGGTCGCGATCCTCGACGCCGACAAGGAGGGCTTCCTGCGCGGCGAGACGAGCCTGGTGCAGACGATCGGGCGGGCGGCGCGGAACGTCAACGGGCGGGTGCTGATGTACGCCGACAAGGAGACCGACGCGATGCGCGCCGCGATGCGCGAGACCGACCGCCGGCGCGCGATCCAGATCGCCTACAACGAGGAGCACGGGATCACGCCGACGACGGTGCGCAAGGGGATCTCCGAGATGTCGGAGCTGCTGGCGATGGAAGACCGGGCGCCGGCCCGGCGGCGGCGCAAATCCGCGGAGCGGTTCGACAGCCCGGAGGAGCTGGAGAAGACGATCGTCGCGCTCGAGGAGGAGATGCTGGCCGCCGCCGACGACCTCCGCTTCGAGGAGGCGGGGAGGATCCGCGACGAGCTGCGCGAGCTGCGCCGCGACCTCGAGGGGATGACGGCGGGCGCCTGATGCCGATCGACGCCACCGAAGCGGACTTCGAGCGCGACGTCGTCGAGCGCTCCAAGGAGGTGCCCGTCGTGGTCGACTTCTGGGCCGACTGGTGCGGGCCGTGCCGGCAGCTGAGCCCGGCGCTCGAGGCGGCGGAGGCGAAGCGCGGGGGAGAGGTGCTCCTCGCCAAGGTCGACGTCGACTCGAACCAGGCGTTGGCCGCGCGCTTCGACGTGCAGGGAATCCCGGCGGTGAAGGCATTTCGCGACGGCAAGGTCGTCGACGAATTCGTCGGCGCCGTCCCGCCCGCCAAGGTCGAAGCCTTCTTCGACGGCCTGGCGCCCTCGCGCGCCGACCAGCTGCTGGCGGCGGGCGATGATCTCTCGCTGCGCGAGGCGCACGAACTGGAGCCGCGGCGCGCCGACATCGCGGTGGCGCTCGCCAAGGCGCGCCTGGCGCGCGGGGCGGAGCCCGAGGCGTTGGAGGCGATCGAGGGCTTCCCCGACGATTTCGCCGCCGCCGGCATCGCCGCCCGCGTGAAGCTCTCCGCCGCCGGCGTCGCCCCCGAGGCCTGGACCGCCCTCGACGCCGGCGAGCGTCCCGCCGCCCTCGATGCCCTCCTCGACGCCCTGTCGTCCCAGAACGGAGACGTCGCCCTCGACCCCGGCGAGCGCCGAGACCTGATCCGCCGCGCCATCGTCGGCATCCTCGCGGACCTCGACCCCGCCGACCCGGAGGCCCGCACCTACCGCCGCAAGCTCTCCGCTGCCCTCTAGCCCCGCCAGGCCATGCATGGTGCGTTCGCACTTCGTTCCGGTATGCGGAACTAACTGCGAACGCGGCGGCGACGGTCCAGGTGCTGAACGATGCGCTGGGCTACTTGGTGAGGTTCATGCTTGAGGCGACTGCCGGTGAGGCGGACGACCTCGATCCCGGCCATCGTCAGGTCCTCTTGTCGCTTGCGGTCTTCCTCAAAGGAGCGACGGCTTCGGTGGTGCTCCCAAGAATCGAGTTCGACGGCGAAGCGCTCCTGCTCCCAGTAGAAGTCGAGCTCGTATCCCTCTATGAAGCTGTTGACCGCGGGACGCGTCACGCCGACATCGGCCAGTGCCGCCAGCATCGCCTTCTCGCCGCCGGACCGCGTGAAGGCCCGCTCGTGGTAGATGGCCATCGCGCGGCGCAGTGGCTTTGCACCGCGATGGCCGTGGACCTCTTCCGTGATCAGATTCACCGCGGCCGGATCAAGCAGGCCCAGTCGGTGGGCGCCATCGATCGCCCGTTCGAGGCGAAAGGTTTTCTGGGTTGATGCGTAGTCGAGCAGGGTCCGCGGGATGGCGGTAACCGGAATGAGCTCGGTTTCTGCGAAATCCTCGTCGCGTAGCGCGGGGCAATGATGGAGGCCGAGCGCCGACTGACGATGACCGCGCCATCGCACGCTGACGTTGACGGGGAGTTCGAGGGTCCTGTCCAGCCCCCAGAGCCACGCTGCCGACTGATAGCTCAACAGTGCGCCGTTTCCGCGAAACAAGACCGCGGCGAGGCAAAGTCCATGCCGGTTTACTCCTTGATGACCAACTGCAAAGACAGTCCGATGAAGAGCGTGCAGTCGACCGGCCGACACCGCCCGACTGACCGCAGCTTTCGTGTAGCCGAGCTGGTCCAGCTGCGCCCAGGTGACGACCCCAAACTGACGCGCTGCCAATCTCGCAAGCGCCTGGTGCGTTCGCACTTGGTTCCTCATACCGGAACCAAGTGCGAACGCACCGTGGGCTCTCCCCCCGCGACGGCCCGTCCCTTGCGGGGTTCTCGCAAATCGCGGGGAGGAGGGGAGGGGAACATCTGTTCGCCTGGGTAGACTCGTTATCGATGCCCGCTTCGGACAAGATCGTCATCTCGGGGGCCCGGGAGCACAACCTCAAGGACGTCTCGGTCGAGCTGCCGCGCGATGCGCTGATCGTGATCACCGGGTTGTCCGGCTCGGGGAAGTCGAGCCTCGCCTTCGACACGATCTATGCCGAGGGACAGCGCCGCTACGTCGAGTCGCTCTCCTCCTACGCGCGCCAGTTCCTCGGTCTGATGGAGAAGCCGGATGTCGACTCGATCGAGGGGCTCTCCCCGGCGATCTCGATCGACCAGAAGACGACCTCCCGCAACCCCCGCTCTACGGTCGGCACGGTGACCGAGATCTACGACTACCTGCGGCTGCTCTGGGCGCGGATCGGCCGCCCGTTCTGCCCCGAGTGCGGCGAGGAGATCACCGGCCAGACCCAGGAGCAGATCGTCGACCGGCTGATGACGATCGAGGACGGGCGCAAATTCATGGTGATGGCGCCGGTCGTCCGCGGGCGCAAAGGCGAGTACGGGAAATTGCTCGAGCAGATGCGGCTCGAGGGCTACTCGCGGGCCGAGGTCGACGGCGAGCTGCGCCGCCTCGACGAGGAGATCGTCCTCGACAAGAAGTTCAAACACGACATCTCGATCGTCGTCGACCGCCTGGTGATGAAACCGGAGCTGCGGCGCCGCCTCTCCGAGTCGGTGGAGGCCGCGGCGGGCCTCGCCGCGGGCCTGATCGAAGTCGAGTTCGTCGATGCCGATGAGCCGAAGCTGGTCTTCTCCGAGCAGTTCGCCTGCCTCAACTGCGGCACCTCGATCCCGGAGCTGGAGCCGCGGATCTTCTCCTTCAACTCGCCCCACGGCGCCTGCGACCGCTGCCATGGGCTCGGCTTCCAGAAGGTGATCGACCCCGAGCTGGTCGTCCCCGACCCGACCCTCTCGCTGGCCGAGGGCGCCCTGCAGCCCTGGAACCGCGGCATCACCGCCTACTGGCGGCGGCTGATCGCCTCGGTCGCCGAGTCCTACGACATCGATGTCGACAAGCCCTGGTCGAAGCTGAAGAAGTTCGAGCAGGACGTCTTCCTCTACGGCACCGGCGAGGAGCGCCACCAGGTCACCTACACCAACCGCTTCGGCCGTCGCCGCTCATACAAGGTCCGCTTCGAGGGGATCGTCAACAACCTGCAGCGCCGCTACGAAGAGACCGACTCGGAGACGAACCGGGAGCGGATCGAGGGCTACATGGCCGAGCAGCCCTGCCCGCAGTGCCATGGCGCCCGGCTGCGCCCGGAGAGCCTCGCGGTCAAGGTCGGCGGGCTCAGCATCGCCGAGTACTGCGACCTCTCGGCGCGCCGCGCCAAGGAGTGGATCGAGAAGCTGGAGATGACCGAGACCGAGCGGGCGATCGCGCGGCTGATCGTCCGCGAGGTGACCGAACGGCTCAGCTTCCTCGACAACGTCGGCATCGGCTACCTCTCGATGTCCCGGACGGCGCGCACCCTCTCCGGCGGCGAGGCACAGCGGATCCGCCTCGCGACCCAGATCGGCTCCAGCCTGGTTGGCGTGATGTACGTGCTCGACGAGCCCTCGATCGGGCTCCACCAGCGCGACAACGAGAAGCTGATCGCGACCCTCGACCGGCTCCGCGACCTCGGCAACACGGTGATCGTCGTCGAGCACGACGAGGGGACGATGATGGCCGCCGACCATCTGGTCGACCTCGGCCCGGGCGCCGGCGAGCATGGCGGCCACGTGATCGCGGCGGGCACGCCGAAGCAGGTCGCCAGGGACCCCGCCTCGCTCACCGGCCAGTACCTATCGGGCAAGAAAAAGATCGAGGTACCGGCGGAGCGCCGCCGGCCGAAAGGCGACCTGGTCGTCCGTGGCGCCCGCGAACACAACCTCAAGGACGTCGACGTGAAGGTCCCGCTCGGCGTCTTCTGCTGCGTCACCGGCGTCTCCGGCTCGGGTAAGTCGACGTTGGTCAACGAGACCCTCTACCCCTCGGTCGCCAACCGCCTGCACCAGGCGAAACTGCGTCCCGGCGCCCACGACGGGATCGACGGCCTCTCGCAGATCGACAAGATCATCAACATCGACCAGTCGCCGATCGGGCGCACGCCGCGCTCCAACCCGGCCACCTACACGGGTGTCTTCGACCACATCCGCCAGCTGTTCACCCAGACCCAGGAGGCACGGGCGCGCGGCTACAAGCCGGGCCGTTTCAGCTTCAACGTCAAGGGCGGGCGCTGTGAGGTCTGCAAGGGCGACGGCCAGATCAAGATCGAGATGCACTTCCTGCCCGACGTCTACGTGCCCTGCGAGCAGTGCCACGGCAAGCGCTACAACCGCGAGACGCTGGAGGTCCGCTTCAAAGGCAAGAACATCGCCGACGTGCTCGAGATGTCGGTCGAGGACGCGGTCGGCTTCTTCGAGAACGTGCCGAAGATCGCCCGCCGCCTGCGCACCCTCCACGACGTCGGGCTCGACTACATCCGCCTCGGCCAGCCGGCGACGACGCTCTCCGGCGGCGAGGCCCAACGGATCAAGCTCGCCACCGAGCTCTCCAAGGTCGCGACCGGCGACACCCTCTACATCCTCGACGAGCCGACCACCGGCCTCCACTTCGCCGACGTCCAGCGCCTGCTCGACGTGCTCGGGCGGTTGGTCGACGCGGGCAACTCGGTGGTCGTCATCGAGCACAACCTCGACGTGATCAAGACCGCCGACCACCTGATCGACCTCGGCCCCGAGGGAGGCGAAGGGGGAGGGGAGATCGTCGCCGTCGGCACCCCCGAGCAACTGGCCGCGGTGAGCGGCTCCTACACCGGTCGCTTCCTCGCCGATCTGGTCAAGCCGGAGAAACCGGCGAAAGAGCGCCGAAGCGCAAAGCTGCCGGTCGCCGCGTAGTAGGTTTGACACAACGGCTGACGGGTTATCAGTCCGTTGTCCGATAAGACGAAAACCCTGCAACGGCGGCATGCTCGTCGTATCGCGCGGGTATGGTCGGTCCGGAACATTGGGGGAGATGATTGAAGGAGGAGCTATGCCCCAGTCTGCTTGGATGAAGCGCGCCGTGTTCGCAGCCCTCGCGCTGATCGCGGTCGCCGCGGTCGTCGCCGGTTGCGGTGGCGGTGGCAGCAGTAGCTCGAATGGCACGAGCGAAGAAAAGAGTGAAGAAGGCGGCGGTGGCGAAGGAGGCGAAAGCTTCAAGATCGCCCTCCTGCTGCCGGAAAACGAAACGCCGCGTTACGAAACCGACGACCGTCCTGACTTCGAAAAAGCGATCGAAGAACAGTGCCCGGAATGTGAAGTCCTGTACTTCAACGCCGGTGGCGACGTCGAAAAGCAGCAGAGCCAGGGCGAAGCCGCTCTGACCCAGGGCGCCGATGTCCTGGTCCTCGATCCTGAGGACTCGAAATCGGCGGCATCGATCGTCGAACAGGCTCACGCCCAGGGAGTCCCGGTCGTCAGCTACGACCGCCTCCTGGAAGAAAGCGAAGTCGGCGCCTACGTCTCGTTCAACAACGTCAAAGTTGGCGAACTACAGGCCGAAACGCTGTCGAAGAAGCTGAAGGAAATCGGCAGCCCGAAGGGTCCGATCATCATGATCAACGGCGACCCTGCCGACCCGAACGCGGCGCTCTTCAAAGAAGGCGCGCACAAAGGGTTCGAAGCCTCCGGCGTGGAAATCGCGAAGGAATACGACACGCCTGAATGGAGCGCCGAAAACGCCCAGAAGGAGGCGCAGCAGGCGATCACCGCCCTCGGTAACAACGGGTTCGCCGCCATCTACGCGGCCAACGACGAAACCGGCGGTGGCGCGATCGCGGCGATGAAGGGCGCGGGGATCAACCCCGAAGAAAGGCCCGTCACCGGTCAGGACGCGACGGTCGCCGGTCTGCAGCGCATCCTCACCGGCGAACAGTTCATGACGGTGTACAAGGAAATCGAACCGGAGGCGAAAATCGCGGCGGAACTCGCCCTGATCCTCGCCCGCGGCGAAGAAATCCCGCAGGAAATGATCACGGAAATGGTCGACAACGGCAAAACCGAAGTTCCCTCGGTCCTGCTGAAGCCGATCGCCGTGACCAAAGACAACGTCAAGAGCACGGTCGTGGCCGACGGCTTCGTCGAAACGTCCGAACTGTGCGAAGGCGTGTACGCCTCGGCGTGTAAAGAAGCAGGGATCTCGGGCTGAGCGATGAGCCCGGATACCCCCCTCCTCCAGCTGGAGGGGATCAGTAAGCAATTCGGCCCGGTCCAAGCTTTGGACCGGGTCGATTTTGCCGTCAGCGCCGGCGAGGTCGTGGGCCTCGTCGGCGACAACGGCGCCGGCAAGTCGACGTTGGTGAAGACGATCGCCGGGATCAACAGCCCCGACGCGGGCACGATCCGCTTCGAAGGCAAAGAGGTCTCGATCGGCAAACCGCAGGATGCCGTCGACCTCGGCATCGCGACCGTCTACCAGGACCTCGCGCTCTGCGACAACCTCGACGTGGTGGCCAACCTCTTCCTCGGCCGCGAGCTGGTCGCGCCGGGCGTCGGCACGGTCTCGCGGCAGCTCGACGAGGTGGCGATGGAGCACCAGACCGGCGAGCTCCTGTCGAACCTGGCGGTCACCATCCCGAGCCTCCGCAGCGAGGTCGGGACGCTCTCCGGCGGCCAGCGCCAGCAGGTGGCCGTCGCCCGCTCACTGCTCGGTGAGCCGAAGGTCGTGATGCTCGACGAGCCGACCGCGGCGCTCGGCGTGCCGCAGACCAAACAGGTCCTCGAGCTGATCCGCAGGCTGCGCGAGCGAGGCCTCGGCGTCGTCGTCATCAGCCACAACCTGGCCGATGTCTTCCAGGTCGCCGACCGCATCTTCGTCCTTCGCCTCGGCCATGCCTCGGGCGACTTCCGCTCGACCGAAGTGACCGAGGAGCACGTGGTCGCCGCGATCACCGGCCTCGGCGACGGCAACAACAAACAGGCCGCAGCGCCGAAGGAGGGGACGGCATGAGCGCAACGCCGGCACCGGCCGGTCCCCCGGCCGAGGGCGCCGAGGAGAAGATCGCCCTCGACGTCAAGCAACAGATCCGCCGCGTCGTCCAGGGCGACCTGGCCTCGGTTCGCGTCGTCTTCGGCCTGGCGCTGATCTGGATCATCTTCCAGGTGCAGGAACCGCGGTTCCTCTCCGACCAGAACCTGACCAACCTGATGCTGCAGATCACGGCGATCGGCCTGATCTCGGTCGGCATCGTCTATGTGCTGCTGCTCGGCGAGATCGATCTCTCGGTCGGCGCGGTCAGCGGCCTCTGCGCGGCGATCATGACCGTGCTCAACGTCAAGCACGGATGGAGTCCCTACCTGGCGATCGCCGCGGGGATAGCGGCGGGTGCCTTCATCGGCTGCGTCCAGGGCTTCCTCTTCAGCCGCTTCGAAGTGCCGTCGTTCGTGGTCACCTTGGCCGGCTTGCTGGCCTGGCAAGGAGCGCTCCTGCAGGTCCTGGGGCAGACCGGGACGATCAACATCAACGACCCGAAGATCGTCGGCCTGGCCAACACCTTCTACAGCGACACGGTCGGCTGGATCATGGCGGCGGTCGTGATCGTCGCCTACGGGTTGATCGCCGGCCTCGGCTTCCGCAGGCGCGTCACCGCCGGGCTTGCCGACAACAACCCGGTGCCGGTGATCGTCCGCTTCGTGGTAGTCGCGGTGGTCACCATCGTCGCCGTCTACGTCTTCAACGGCTCGCGCGGCGTGCCGCTCGCGGTCCTGATCTTCGTCGCCTTCGTGGTCGGGATGGAGTTCGTCGTCAAGCGGACCGGCTTCGGCCGCCACGTCTTCGCCGTCGGCGGCAACGACGAGGCGGCGCGACGGGCCGGCATCCGGGTCAACGGGGTGCGGGTCGCGGTCTTCACGATCGCCGGGGCGATGGCCGCGATCGGCGGCATCATGGCCGCCTCGCGCCTGCTCGCGGTCAACCAGGGCTCGGGTGGCAACGAACTCCTGCTGCTGGCGATCGCCGGCCCGGTGATCGCCGGGACCAGCCTCTTCGGCGGCCGCGGCTCGGTCTGGACCGCCCTGCTCGGCGCGATGGTGATCGGCTCGATCTCCAACGGCATGGACCTCCTCTCGCTCTCCTCGGCGATCAAATACATGGTCACCGGTGGCGTCCTGCTGCTTGCGGTCCTCGTCGACGCGATCGCCAAACAGCAGCGGCAGACCAGAGGCAGAGCCTGATCCCACAGTGAGTTCGCACTTCGTTCCGGTATGCGGAACTAACTGCGAACGCGCTCAGCGGGAAACCAGCAAGGAGGCGCCCACGGCGCCTCCCAGGTCCCCGAGTTCGGCCATCTTGACCTCGGGCATCGTCTCGAAGAAGACGTGCTTGCGCATCTCCTCGAGCAGCGGCTCCATGTAGCGCTCGCCGAAGCGCAGGCCGAGGCCGCCGCCGATCACGATCAACTCCGGGTCGAGCAGGTTGATCGCCGATGCGACGCCGGTCCCGATCGCCTCGATCGCCCGGTCGATCAGCTCGGTCGCGACCTTGTCGCCGTGGTCGATCGCACGGCTCCAGATGCTGCTGGTCAGCCGCGGTTTGTCGTGTTTCTCCATCAGCTTGAAGAGGTCGGTCTTGTGGCCGTCCTCGTGGCGCCGGCGCGCCTCGGCTTCCATCGCCGCCCTGCCCGCGTAGGCCTCCATGCAGCCGTGCCGTCCGCAGGGACACTTGGCGCCACCGCGCCTGACGACCATGTGGCCGATCTCGCCGGCCGCGCCGCGGCCGAGCCACGGCTTGCCGCCGAGGATCAGCCCGCCACCGACGCCGGTCCCCCAGAAGACGCCGATCAGGCTGTCGAAGCCCTGGCCGGCGCCGAGATGGAACTCGGCTTCGGTGGCCACCTGGACGTCGTTGCCGATCCGCACGCTCGTCCCCAGTTCCTTGGCCAGGGTGTCGCCGAGCGGGAAGCTGCCCTCCCAGCCGGGCAGGTTGCGGGCACCGCTGACGACGCCGGTCTTCTCGTCCGCGTCGCCCGGCGATCCCACCCCGACACCCTGGAGGTCGGCGCTCTCCACCCCGGCCGCCTGGGCCGCCTCGACCAGCGCCTCGGCCATCGCCGAGGCCACGTCGGAAGGGCCGCCGGTGGTCGGCGTCGGCCGCCGCGCTTCGCCCTTGACCGCGCCGTCGGGGTCGATGACGGCGGTCTGGATCTTGGTGCCGCCAAGGTCGATGCCGCCGCGCAGGTCACTCATCGGTCGCAAGTCTATGCAGGTACGGTCCGGTCATGGCGCAGAGGGGGTGGCGTGTGTGGTGGGCGAAGCGCAGGTGGTACGAGCGCAACCGCAGGCTGTCGCGGCGCCTCCGCATCGATCGACACGCGGCGCGCGGCGGGTTCTTCGTCCGCCACCCGGTCGAGGGGGAGATCCTCGAGGCGCTCGACGAAGGGCGGCTGCGGATCGGAGAAGGGACCCTGCTCGAGCCGGGCTGTTGGCTGACGCTCGCGCCGGAGGCCGAGATCGAGATCGGCGAGGGTTGCTTCCTCAACCGGGGCACGATGATCGCCGCCCATGGGCGGGTGACGATCGGCGATCACGTGATGTTCGCCAACGGCTGCTTCGTCGGCGACGCCGACCACCGCTTCGACGATCCCGACCTGCCGGTCCCCTGGCAGGGCTTCACCACCAAGGGACCGGTCGAGATCGGCGCGAACTGCTGGTTCGGCGTCAACTGCGCCGTGACCAGTGGGGTGACGGTGGGGGAGCGGTGCGTGATCGGCGCCAACTCGGTCGTCATCCAGGACCTGCCCGGGCGGACGATCTGCGCCGGCGCCCCGGCGCAGCCGATCCGCCCGATCTCCTATCGCGCTCCTGGCGTAGCCCAGGGCGAGGGAGAGGCACACGCTCAGGAGCCCTGAGGCGCGCCTTCGAGGTGTTCGGCGGGCGTACCGAACGCCCTGGCGAGGACGATCGAGAGCTCGTAGAGCACGACCAGTGGCGCCATCTCCAGCAGCATCGAGATCGGGTCGATGCCGGGCAGGGCCGCGGCGACGATCGCGCAGACGAGGTAGGCGTAGCGCCGGTTCCTGGTCAACTGCTCGACCTTGACGATCCCCAGTCGCGTCACCGCGAGGATGCCGACCGGGACCTGGAAGACGATCCCGCAGGCCAGGACCGTCGTCGCGAAGAAGCTGTAGTACTGCTTCGCCTGCACCTGAACGTTGAACTGCGAGTCGTTGAAGTTGAGGAGGAACTTCGCCGCCGCAGGTAGGACGAGGAAGTAGCCGAAGGCCACGCCGGCGATGAACAGGACCGGGATCATCATCAACAGCGGCACGATCATCCGCTGCTGACGCCTGCTGAAGGCAGGGAGGATGAAGGCGTAGAGCTGGTACAGGACGAACGGCAGGGCGAGGATGATCGCCCCGTAGGCGCTCACGGTCAGGGTCGTGGTGAACGGCTCGGTGATGCCGAAGGTGATCAGCCTTTCGTGGCCGGCCGGCAGTGGCGCGCTCGCCAGTTCGAGCAGAAGGTGGCTCTGCCAGAAGCAGAGGGCGAGCGCGACACCGAAGACGGCGATGCAGACGACCAGCCGTGCGCGCAACTCGTCGAGGTGCTCGACGAGGCTCATCCGGTCCTCGAATGAAGCGGGTCTGATGCGGCGCACGGCTGGTCTTCCTCGGGGTGGCGTCGGGGGACGGTCAGCGGCGGGTCGTCGTCGGGGCGCTCTCTTCGACCCGGTGGGTCGTGACCGGCCGGGCCTCGATCCGGGCGGGCTCGTCGGTCTCACCGGTGACCGAGCCTTTGAACTCGCGAATCCCCCTGCCGAGCGAGTGCCCGAGGTCGGGGAGTCGTTTCGGCCCGAAGACCACGAGGGCGATGATCAGGACGATCCCGATCTCCAGTGGTCCGATATTGCCCATCATTTGAGGAACCCGGTCGCTTCGACCGCCTTCAGCACTTCGGCCGCGGTCGCGGTCGTCTGGAAGGCTCCTTTTTCCGGCGAGATGCTTTCCGGCGCGTCCTTGACCAGCAGGCCCGCGACCGAGGCATGGCGCGCCTCGACGGCCCAGATCGAGAGGGCGGCGGAGACATACGCCGGGTTGCTGATGTTCAGCGCCTGGCCGCCGTAGGCCTTGACCCCGGTGTTCTCCAGCACCATCGCGGTCTTCAGGAACGACGACTCGGTGGCGAGCGCGCTGCCGAATTCGACCTTCGGCGCGGCGACGGCCTTCGAGCCGAGCGCCTTCTTCAGGAACGCGACATGGGCGTTCTCGTCGGCGGTCGTCCGCTTCAGGAACGCCTTCGCCTGCGCCTTCTTGGCGATGTTCTTCTTGGTCGCTTCGTTGTAGAAGGCGGCCTCGAGATACTCGAGAGTCAGCGCGTAGTTGAGGATGCCGATGTCGCCCTTGCCGAATTTGGCGGGCGGGCGTCCCTTGCCGCTCGCCGCCGCGGCGCCGGCGGGCGTCAGGGCGGCGAGCAGGGCGCCGGAGCCCATCACGGCGGCGCCGCCGAGTCCCGCCTTCTTCAGGAACGCGCGCCGGCTGTCGCCCTCGTCGAGCGACTCGACCGCGTCGTGGTGGGTCTCCGCCAGCGCCTCGTCCTGATCGAACCGGGCCAGCAAGTCGTGGGAACTCATGCGTACCTCCTGGGGTGGATGTAACCGCTCTTGGAGGGCATTGCGAGAAGCTGGTCCGGACGGATCAGCCATCCGCCACACAGGCGTTACAATTGACGGCACGGCCGTGACCCTCGAGGCATGGACCTGATCACTTTGACTTCTCTTTCCGGCGACACCGTCACCAGTAGCGCTGCCGCCCGCGTCGTGCGCGGGGCCGATGAGCTGCGCGCCGCGCTGGTGCCCGCCCGGCGCGAAGGCCGCACGATCGGCCTGGTGCCGACGATGGGCTTCCTCCACGAGGGCCACGTCTCGCTGCTGCGCGCCGCCCGGGCCGAGTGCGACGTGGTCGTCATGAGCCTCTTCGTCAACCCGACCCAGTTCGGCCCGAACGAGGATCTCGACCGCTATCCGCGCGACGAGGAGCGCGACCTGCGCCTCGCGGGCGAGGCCGGCGTCGACCTCGTCTTCGCCCCGGTCGTCGCCGAGCTCTACCCCGACGGCTTCGCCTCCGCGGTCGAGGTGACCGGCGGTCTCACCGCGGTCCTCGACGGCGATCCGTCCCGCCGCGGCCCCGCCCACTTCCGCGGCGTCACCACGATCGTCGCCAAGCTCTTCAACATCGTCGGCCCCGACGTCGCCTACTTCGGCCAGAAGGACGCCCAACAGGCCGCCGTGATCAAGCGCATGGTGCGTGACCTCGACTTCCCGCTGCGGGTCGAGGTGATGCCGACCGTGCGCGAGGAGGACGGCCTGGCGATGAGCTCGCGCAACGTCTACCTTGAGCCCGAGGACCGCGCCCGCGCCGTCGCCCTCTCGCGCGCCCTCGCCGCCGCCGAGCAGCAGGCCCTGGCGCTCGACTCGCTCGAGGCCGGCCTCGAGGCGGCGCGGATCGAGCTCGCCGCGGCGGCGATCGAGCCCGAGTACCTGGAGGCGCGCGACGCCGAGACGCTGCAGCCGGTCGACCGGCTCGCGCCCGGCCGCCCCGTCCTCGTCGCCGTCGCCGCCCGCGTCGGCGGCGCCCGCCTGATCGACAACGTCGTGATCGAGCCGCTCGGCGGCTGAACCGCACCGACAACCCACCACCGGGAGACGAAAACGTGCAGAGGCAGATGCTGAAGTCGAAGATCCACCGGGCCACGGTCACCGACTGCGACGTCGACTACATCGGCTCGATCACGATCGACACCGAGCTGATGGCCGGCGCCGACCTGCTGGTCAACGAGCAGGTCCACGTCTGGGACGTCGACAACGGCGAGCGCTTCGTCACCTACGCCATCGAGGGCGAGCCCGGCTCCGGTGCGATGCAGGTGAACGGCGCCGCCGCCCACCTGGTCGAGCCCGGCCACAAGATCATCGTCGCCTCTTTCGGCGCCTACGACGAGGCCGACCTGGAGCGCTACGCGCCGGTCGTCGTCCACGTCGACGACGCCAACAAGCCAATCGCAATCGACGACCGTCCGGAGGTGCTTGTCGCATGAGCTCTGGAGTCCTTTCCCACACCGTCCCCGCGGCCGACCGCGTCGCGATGTCCCTGCCGCGTCTCCGCGAGATGAAGGAGAACGGCGAACCGATCGTGATGGTGACCGCCTACGACTACCCCTCGGCGACGGTCGCCGAGGCGGTCGGCGTCGATCTCGTCCTGGTCGGCGACTCGGCCGCCAACGTGGTGCTCGGCTACGAGCGCACCGACCTCGTCTCGATGGAGGAGATGATCGTCCTCGGCAGGGCCGTGCGCCGTGGCCTCAAGACACCGCTGATGATCGGCGACATGCCGATGGGCAGCTACGAGGCGAGCGACGAGCTGGCCGTCACCAGCGCCCAGCGGCTGATCAAGGAGACCGGCTGCCAGGCGGTGAAGCTGGAGGCGGGCGGCGTCTCGGTGCAGCGCGCCCGGGCGATCGCCGCGGCCGGCATCCCGGTGATGGGCCATCTCGGCCTCACCCCGCAGACCGCGACCGCCCTGGGCGGCTACAAAGCGCAGGGCAAGTCGGCGAAGGCGGCGATCCAGCTCGACGAGGACGCCCAGGCCCTGCAGGCGGCGGGCTGCTTCGCGGTCGTCTTCGAGGCGGTCCCGGCGGAGATCGCGGCGACGATCGCCACGCGCCTGGAGATCATCACGATCGGGATCGGCGCCGGCGCGGCGACCTCCGGCCAGGTGCTCGTCTTCCACGACCTGCTCGGCATCACCACCGGCCACATGGCGAAGTTCGTCAAGCGCTACGCCGACGTCCACGAGGAGATGGTCGACGCGGTCGGCCGCTACGCCGACGAGGTTCGCGGCGGCGCCTTCCCTGGCCCCGAGCACGCCTACGCGATCGACGAGGACGAGCTCGCCGACTTCCGCCGCCACGTCGACGACGGCACCTACGCCTCGGCGAAGGCCTGGGAGTGGGAGCCGCTCGGCTAGGGCGATCGGTCCGCGACCCCGCCTATTTCGTCGCGGTCTGGCTCCGCGGCAGCGGCGCACCGGTGCGCGTGGGGGAGAGGCCGGCGACTTTCAGTGCCGACGGTTCGAAGAGTCGGAAGCGCAGCGGGGCTGCGACCCCGTCGTCCTGCTTGCAGCGCGGGCAATCACCGGATGCGGCAGCGACGGTGGCGTTGAAGCTGCTTTCGCATCGCTCGCAATAAAACAAGGGGACCCCTTTGGTCGGAGGCGAACTGGGCCTGGTGGTGGAACCAGGGTAGTCCCCACCGTGCTTTCTGTCCAAACAATGAGGCGCGCCGATCCCGCGGACCCTGTCGAGATCGGCGCGCGACTGCGATCAGGTCGCCTTCGAGATCGAAACCCGCGTGCCGCTCCACGTCGATGAGCAGGGCTGGTCGGATATGGCCGAGGCTCATATGGAGCTCTATGAGCGCGTCTACGAGATCCAGGCGGAATGCGCCGAGCGGCTCGGCACGGCGCCTGGCGACCGCGGTATCTCGGCGCTCTCGATGCTCGCCTTCTTCGAGACGCCGGAGGCAGCACCCGAGCCCCGGTCCGCGTCCTAGGATTTGTATTAGTCTCATCGAGCCCGCGACGCTCATGGGGAGGTCGCTTGTCAAGCAGGAAGGACAAAAAGATGAAGCGTCGCATCGCCGTCGTCGTCCTCGCCGTTTTCGCGCTTTCGCTGGTTGCCGGCGCGGCCACCTCCGAGGCCGGCAGCTCCAGCATCGTCCCTTACGAAGGCAGGTACCTGGGGGTCGACACCCATCACCGGTCGATCAGCTTCGAATACCGGCACGGCAAGATCAAGAACTTCAAGGTGAACCACACGCTGTTCCCGGAAGCGACCGTTTCCGGCAGCCGCTGGCATCACACCTGCATGAACAACCACTGCACCCGCGGCGAATGGCTCGACGACTACGCCGTCAAGGGGTTCTGGAACATCTCCAACAGCGGCGGTGACGTGGTCTTCGAAGCGAACGCGATCGCTTTCTGATCGCGTCGTCCTCCTGGATCGGCCGGGTGCCGATCCAGGAGGACGATCGACTTCCCGGTCAAGCCCGGGATTGCTGTCAGGCGGGCAGCCCTTGGTCGAATGCGCCCGCCAGCCCGGCGGCGACCTGTCGACCGTCTTCGCCCGCGGCGATCCGGAGGACCAACTCGCCGTCGCGCTCCCTGAGGTCGAAATCGAGGAACGGACAGCACTCTTCCTCGGCGGCGACGATCGCGCGCAGACCCTTCTCGCTCTCGGCCGAGCGGCGGAACCGCAGCACCTCGCCGTCGCCGTCCGAAGAACGGGAGACCAGGTTCTCGGCGCCGAAGCGGCCGAGGTCGCGGTAGCGGTTGCGAAGTTCCGCGCCGGCGAGCGAGCAGGCGATGGGAGGCGATTCGTCCACGTGGGTAATTGTCGCCCAAGCCCTCTAAAGACTGTCTTTAGGTTTTTCCAGTAGAACCGCGTCCCGCGAATGCACCTCGATCTTTCGTGGGACCTGAGCCTCGAATGGAGCACGATCACCTCGATCACGCTCCCGATCCTGATCGGCGTCGCCTACTTCTACCGCGTCGCCCAGCTGAAGGAGCGCGGCCGCCAGCCGAGCCTCTGGCGTCAGGCGAGCTTCACCACCGGCCTCGCGGTGATCGTCCTGGTCACGGTCGGGCCGATGGACGACCTCGCCGACAACTTCGTCTGGGGCCACATGGTCCAGCACACGATCCTCCTGGAGGAGGACTCGCTGCTCCTGGCGCTCGGGCTGACCGGGGCGGTCCTCGGGCCGATCCTGACCAAGCCCGGCTTCAAGCGCCTACGGGGATTGACGCATCCAGCGGCAGCGGTCGCGCTCTGGGCGCTCGTGATGTTCGGTTGGCACGCACCGCCCGCCTACCAGCTCGCCGCCGAAAACGAGGTGGTCCATCTCTGCGAGCACGCCAGCTTCATCGCCGCCGGCGTCCTGATGTGGATGGCGCTGCTCGGCCCCTTCCCCAAGCCCGAGTGGTTCGGTAACGGGGCCAAGGCGCTGTACGCGGCGGGCATCCACTTCTCGAGCATGGTCCTCGCCAACATCCTCATGTGGTCGGGGACGGTCTTCTACGCCTTCTACGTCGCGAGCGACCACGAACACGGGATCAGCCCGATCACCGATCAGAGCCTCGCCGGCGTCGTGCTGATGGTGCAGAGCGCGACGACGATGTTCGCGATCCTCGCCTGGCTCGTCCTGCGCTGGGCGCAGCAGGACACCGAACGGCAGGAGCTGATCGACCTCGCGATCGAACGCGGCGTCGAGCTCGACGAGCGCCGCGCCGGTCGGGCGGTTGCGGCGGGCCGGGCGGCCGAACTGCGTGATCGACTCCTGTCCTCCTCGGACGGCGCGAGCACGAAGCCGAGTTGAGCCCGATCGTCTCGCATCGGATGCGGCCGGCCCTGCTCCTGGCGGGCCTCCTCGGCATTCTCGCCCTCGCGGTGGCCGGTTGCGGCGGATCGTCCTCGAGTGCCGGCACGCAGGCGATCCGGACCTCCGCACCCGACTACGGGACCCTGATCGACCAGCCTGTCCCCGCCTCGATCCAGCGGATGCCGTTCGTCAACCAGCACGGCGAAAAGCTCGACCTCGCCTCGATGAAGGGCAAGACCGTCGTCCTGGTCCCGTTCCTGACCCTCTGCGCGGACATCTGCCCGCTCACCACCGGCATCCTCTCCCAGGTCGAAAGGGCCTTGAAGGCCGATCACTACGACTCGAATGTGGAAATCGTCGAGCTGACCGTCGATCCGCATCGCGACAGCCCGGCCCGCCTCGCCGCCTACGCGAAGCTCACGCACGCCGGATGGCAGCTGGTCAGGGCCGACCCCCAGGACCTGTCGAAGATGGCGAAATTCTTCGGCTTCAGCTACGGGAAAGTCCCCGAGGACAAACCACCCTCGATCGACTGGTGGACGGGCAAGCCCCTCACCTATGACATCGAGCACTCCGACAACTACTTCGTCATCGACTCCTCGGGGAACGAGCGGGTGGTCGAGGAGGCGTCCCCCGACTACCAGGGGAAGCTTCCCCCGAAGCTCCAGGAGTTCCTCACCGCGGAAGGCATCAAGCATCAGAAGCACCCGGCGCATCCCGACTGGACCGACAAGGACGTGCTCGAAGCGATCGAACACACCGCCGGCGTGAAGCTCTCCGCCTAGCTGGAGGGGGATCGCGTCAGGCGACGTCCGGATTTGGGAGCCTAGGCCCGGGATGCCGATCTATGAGTTCGAATGCGAGGGGTGCGGGGCGGGCTTCGAGGAGCTCGTCCCGTCCGCGGCCGGCTCGGCTCCGTGCCCGGAGTGCGGCTCGGAGCGGACGCGGCGGCTGATGTCCACCGTCGCCCCTCCTGGTCGCCAGCCGCGCGGGGCGCGGGTGCGCTCCGACGAATCGCGCCGGCGCGAGCGCGAGGCCGCCCGCCAGGACCGGCTCGGCGAGTCGCGCAAGCGGCGGGCGGCGGGGGAGAAGCCGTGAGCGCCGATGCCGTCGCGCGGCGCGAGGAGCTGGTCGCGCTCTTCGAGCAGGTCAAGGGATGCACGAAGTGCCCCCTGCACGAGACGCGCACCAAGGCAGTCTTCGGGGCCGGGAACGCCGATGCCGACCTGATGTTCGTCGGCGAGGCGCCGGGGGCCGAAGAGGATCGCCAGGGGCTGCCCTTCGTCGGGCGGGCCGGGCAGCTGCTGAACGAGCTGCTGGTCGAGATCGGGCTCTCGCGCGAAGACGTCTTCATCTGCAATGTCCTCAAGTCCCGCCCCCCGAACAACCGCGACCCGCTGCCGGCCGAGATCTCCGCCTGCGAGCCCTACCTCTTCGAGCAGGTGCGGCTGATCGAGCCGCGGGTCGTCTGCACGCTCGGCAACTTCGCCACCAAGCTCCTCACCGGCAGCCCGACCGGCATCACCAGGGTGCGCGGCACCCCGCAGACGCACGAGCTCGGCGGCCGCACCGTCTTCCTGCTGCCGCTCTTCCACCCGGCGGCGGCGCTGCGCACGCCCGCGGTCAAGGAACAGTTGCGGGCCGACTTCGCGACGATCCCGGCCCTGCTCGAGCAGGCCCTCCCGGCGCCGCTGCCGAGCGCCGCGGAACTCCGTGAGCTGGAGGAAGACGACGATCCGCCCCCGCCGCCGCCCGCCGACCAACTCGGGTTCTTCGGCGACGCGGGCTCCTGATGGGCGACGAGCGCACCGAAACCCGCTCCGCGGCGGAGACCGAAGCGATCGGCGCCGAGCTGGCGGCGAAGCTCGAGCCGGGGGACGTGGTCGTCGTCTCCGGTGAGGTGGGGGCGGGCAAGACGACCTTGATCCGCGGCGCCGTCCGCGCCCTCGGCGTGGCGGAGCCGGTCACCTCGCCGACCTTCACGATCGGCCGTCGCTATCGCGGCGGCCGGTTGCCGATCTCCCACCTCGACCTCTACCGCCTCGCCGATCTCGAGGGTGAGGACCCGGCCCTCCTCGACGACTACCTGGGAAAAGACGGCGTCGCCTTCGTCGAGTGGCCCGCGGTCGGCGCCGCCCGGCTCGGCAGGCCGGCGGTCGAGGTTCGCCTCGACCACGCGGGCGAGGAGCGCCGCACGATCGAGATCGTCGCCTGACGGGTTGATCCTGGCGGAGCGGTAAGTGTGTGGCTCACGGCTCCGGCTGGCCGAGAAGCGTCCCGGGTGTCTCGCGGCGACCCCGGCAGGGTGTGGCCGCCACGAGACGCCCGGGACGTGAGGGGTCCGCAGGGAAGTCCGCACACAGACGCAGGGAAGACGCCGGGAACGTCACGAATCCTCATGGTCTCGTCACCGGCAGAGAGGTCCCTGCCACGACCGTGCACTTGAGCCGCCCATAGGCGGCTCAAGTGCACGGTCGTGAGCGGCCTGATGAGGAAGACGCAAGGAACCGTGGACTTGCCTGAGCCTTCGTCACAGATCACGGGCCTTCGTGGAGGAACACGCGCTTCTCTCCTCAGAGCACGCCGATCCCCCACGCCCTCTCCCCGAACCCTCGGCCGTCCCGGCCACGGCCACACCCAGCCGGGGTCGTGGCCGGGACGGCCGCGTCCCTTCCACCTTCGGGCGCCAGCTTCCCCCGAGCCCGCGGATCGATCCCCTAACCGGACGGCTCTGAGGGCGCCACCGCTTGGTGCCTCAGTCGCGCCATCAGGTTGCGGCGCAGGTACCAGTAGGCGGCGAGCGAGGTGACGAGGTAGACGAAGCCGACCAGGATCAGCACGCCGCGGACGTCGGAGAGGAGGATCGCGAGGACGGCGATGACGACCACGCCGACCGCGGTCGAGAGCCGCACGAAACGGAGCGTCGCCTCGATCTGTCGCCGCAGCGGGTCGTCGGCGGGTAGATCGCCTTCGGCGACCGAGTCCGGCTCCGCCACCGGGTTGCCTTCGTCGTCGACTTCATAGGGGTCGGCCACGCGCCCACCCTAGCCGCCCGCGTGGTTCAAAACTTCGGCCATCTCGAAGTTTTGAACCGCGCAGATTTCTGACCGTTCAGTGGTGCGCGATGACGCGGTCGACGATGTTGTACTCCTTCGCCTCGTCCGCGCTCATGAAGTAATCGCGCTCGGTGTCTTTGGTGACCTTCTCGAAGTCCTGGCCGGTGTGTTTGGCGATGATCTCGTCGAGGCGGCGGCGCACGTCGATGATCTCTTTGGCGTGGATCTCGATGTCGGTCGCCTGACCCTGGAAGCCGGCCGAGACCTGGTGGATCAGGATCTTCGAGTTGGGGAGCGCCATCCGCTTGCCCTCGGCGCCGCCCGCGAGGAGCAGCGCGCCCATGCTCATCGCGATCCCAACGCAGATAGTCTGCACGTCGGGTTTGATGAACTGCATCGTGTCGTAGATCGCCAGCCCCGCGTACACCGACCCGCCCGGCGAGTTGATGTAGAGGCTGACGTCCTTGTCGGGGTCCTCCGACTCCAGATGCAGGAGCTGGGCGACGATCAGGTTGGCGATGTCGTCGTTGACCGGCGTGCCGAGGAAGACGATCCGCTCGCCGAGCAGCCGCGAGTAGATGTCAAAGGCGCGCTCGCCGCGCGAGGTCTGCTCGACCACCATCGGGATCAGGGGACTCATCGTGCGCGCACTCTACTGGTCAGTCGTCGCCGGGCGTCCACAGTTTGCCCGCCGCTTTCTCCTCGCCCTCGGGGGCGAGGATCTGCTCCGCCGCCTCGGCGCGGCCCTTGCGCTCTTCGGCCTCCTCGAGCGGGATCGGCACGGCCGAGTCGGCGACCAGCTCGATCGCCTTCTGGGCCAGCAGGTCGTCGCGGATCATCGCGTCGCGGCCGTTCTCGCGCAGCCGCTCGAGCAGCTTCTCCGGCGTCGTCCGTTCGTGTTCGGCCGAGTGGGCGAGCGCCTCGACCATCTCCTCCTCGGAGACCTCGAGCGCCTCGGCGGCGGCGATCGCGGTGACCACCGCCTCGCGCTTCAGCTCTCTCTCCGCGTCGGGCTTCGTCTCCTCGATCAGCTCGTCGCGCGTTTTCCCCTGCATCTGCAGGAAGACGTTGGGGTCCATCCCCTGCTGCGCCAGCTGCCGTTCCATCCGCTCCCAGCGTTCGCCGGCGCGCGCCGTGACGATCTCCTCGGGGACCTCGATCCTCGCCGCGTCGACGGCGGCGTCGACGGCGGCGATGCGGAAGTCTTCGGCGGCGCGGCTGTTCAGCGCGGCGCCGACTTTCTCGCGGATGTCGCCGCGCAGCTCCTCCAGCGTGTCGAACTCGGATGCGTCGGAGGCGAAGTCGTCGTCGAGCTCCGGCAGGACTTTCTCCCGCACCTCTTTGACCTTCACCTTGAAGACCGCGTCTTCGCCCGCCAGTTTCGGCTCCTGGTACTCGTCGGGGAAGGTGACCTCGACGTCGACCTCGGCGCCCGGCGAGGAACCGACCAGCTGGTCCTCGAAGTCGTCGATCAGCGACCCCGAGCCGAGCGACAGCAGGTAGTCGTCGGCCTTGCCTCCCTGGAAGGCCTGGCCGTCGACGAAGCCCTCGAAGTCGATCAGCACCGAGTCGCCCTCGCGGGCGGCGCGCTCGACCGGCTCCAGCCGCGCGAAGCCCTCGCGGATCCGCTCGACCTCGGTGTCGACGATTTCCTCGTCGACCTCTTTGTCCTCTTTGCCGACCTCGAGGCCCTTGTACTCGCCGAGCTGCGCCTGCGGCCGCACCCCGACCTCGAACTTGAAGGTGAGCGGCTCACCCTCATCCTCGGGGGTGGAGACCATCTCGATCTCGGGATCGCCGATCGGGGTGACCGCCGCATCGAGGAGCGCCGCTTCGTACCACTCGGGCAGCGCGTCGCGGATCGCTTCGGCGAGCACCGCACCGAAGCCCAGCCGCTGGATCACCAGCGAGGGCGGTGCTTTGCCTTTGCGGAAGCCGGGCAGTCGCATTTCGCGCGCCATCGCCCGGGCGGTGCGGTTGGCGGCGCGCTCGACGTCCTTGGACGGGACCTCCGCCTCGACCTCGACGCGCGAGTCGGGAAGCTCTTTGACGGTCGTCTGCATGGTCGGCGGACCCTAGCGCCTATCCGAAGACCAACGTGTGCGGCCGGCGAGGGCCGGACCGAGCCGGGGTAGGACGCAGGGCGGCTCGATGGCAGCGTCATCTGGACGCCCGAGGACGACGCCCGGGAAGCGTGTCCGGGGCCGCCGGGCGTGCGCGGGGGTCTTCGGATAGGCGCTCAGCGGGACCGCAACATCGTCCGCAGCGCCACGGCGAAGTCGATCGCGAACGCGACCCCCCGTCCCGGCGCACCGGTGACGAGCCAGGCGCGCGCCCGTCCGAGGGGCGAAAGGGTCGGCGGGCGCCTGCTCATCGTCGCCAGCGTAACGACGCGGTGCTAGCTTGCCGCGATGCCGAGCGCCACCGACAGCTTCCCGCCGATCGGCGGCTACGGCTTCCTCTCCGACTGCCATACCTCGGCGCTGGTCTCCTTCGACGGCGCGGTCGAGTGGCTCTGCCTGCCCCGCTTCGACTCGCCCAGCGTCTTCGGCGCCGTGCTCGACCGGGGCGCCGGACGGCTCGCCCTGCGCCCGCGCGGCGTCATCGTCCCGATCAGCCGCCGCTACATCCCGGGGACGCTGGTGATCGAGACGACCTGGGTCACCGACACCGGCTGGCTGGTCGTCCGCGACGCGCTCTCGATCGCCTCCTGGCAGCCGAGCGAGGGGACGCCGATCGTCTCCCACGAGTCCGACCGCTCGCTGCTGCGGACGATGGTCTGCATCGACGGCGAGGTCGAGGTCGAGATGGAGTGCATGCCGCGCTTCGATTACGGCGCCGACGCCGCCGCGTGGGGCGAGCCGGCCGGCGGTGAGGCGACCGCGGTCGGGCCCGACGGCAACGAGCTGGAGCTGCGCACCGACCTGGCGCTGAGCGTCGACGGCGGCGCGCTGCGCGGCACCAAGACCCTGCGCGACGGCGAGAGCGCCTTCTGCGCGCTGAGCTGGGGCGAGGCGGACAAGGACGGCTGCGGGCCGCGGAGCGCGCCCGAGGCGTTGGAGCGCCTCTCGCTCACCGAAGAATTCTGGCGACTGTGGCTGCGCCACGGCGATTTCCCCGACCACCCCTGGCGCATCCACCTGCAGCGCTCGGCGCTCGTCCTCAAGGGCCTCACCTACATGCCGAGCGGGGCGATCGCCGCCGCGCCCACCACCTCGCTGCCGGAGGCGCCCGGCGGCGAACGCAACTGGGACTACCGCTACACCTGGATCCGCGACTCGACCTTCAGCCTCTGGGCGCTGCACACGCTCGGCTTCGACCAGGAGGCGCGCGACTTCATGCGCTTCATCCTCACCGTCTGCCGCAATCATCCCGAGCTGCAGATCATGTACGGGATCGGCCACGAGCGGGAGCTGACCGAGTCGACCCTCGACCACCTCTCCGGCTACGACGGCGCGCGGCCTGTGCGGATCGGCAACGGCGCCTTCGACCAGCGCCAGAACGACGTCTGGGGCGCGTTGATCGACTCCGTCTACCTGCACGAAAAAGCGCTGCGGGGGACCGGCACCCAGGCCGACCGCGAACTGATCCAGCACCAGGTGGAACGGGCGATCGAGTCCTTCGGCGAGCGCGACCAGGGGATCTGGGAGTCGCGCGGCGAGCCCCAGCACTACGTCTCCTCCAAGGTCAGCATGTGGGTGGCGGCCGACCGCGGCGCGCGGCTGGCGCGGGAGGTGGGACGGACCGAGCTGGCCGACGGGTGGGCCGCCAAGGCCGATGCCTTCAAGGCCGAGATCTGCGAGCGGGGCTGCCGCGACGGGGTCTTCCGCCAGCACTACGACACCGACGCGCTCGACGCCTCGCTCCTCCTGTTGCCGCTCTACCGCTTCCTACCCGCCGACGACCCGCGGATCGTGGCGACGGTCGAGGCGATCGCCGCGGATCTGACCGAGGACGGCCTCGTCCTCCGCTACAAGGTCGACGAGACCGACGACGGGCTCTCCGGCAAGGAGGGCACCTTCCTGATCTGCTCCTTCTGGCTGGTCTCGGCGCTCTCGGAGATCGGCGAGCGGGAGCGCGCCCGGGCGCTCTGCGAGCGCCTCCTCGGCGCGGCCGGAGCGCTCGACCTCTACGCCGAGGAGCTGGAGGCCAAGTCGGGCCGCCATCTCGGCAACTTCCCCCAGGCCTTCACCCACCTGGCGCTGATCAACGCCGTCTCCCACGTGATCGCCGACGAGCAGCAGCCAGGCGGCGCGGCCCGCGCCTTCACCGCGATGGGCGGCGTCCGCGAAAGCCTCTGACCGGGCGCCCGCCGTGGGGGGGGCGGTTGTTTGGGG